>Ga0160467_100310_pt1 | contig 55701 bp, 52 predicted proteins | sample HID1972I_E11MG_FD_108221 | JGI IMG/M metagenome (GOLD analysis project Ga0160467, IMG submission 108221) | Enriched pill bug-associated microbial communities from UW Madison campus, WI, USA - HID1972I_E11 MG | ecosystem: Host-associated > Arthropoda: Insects > Digestive system > Unclassified ... | reverse complement strand
TTCTACAATCATCGCAGAATGCACGGCAGTTTAAACCGGATGGCGCCATCCCACTTTTCCCAGTGGGTCCTGCAGCTTGAGGATCGCTCTGCTTTCCATCTGGCGGTGTAAACCCGCGATAACGGACGACATTCTACGCTACACCCATTTTTTACGGCGTGGACTCCAGAATTAAGGGGCTGAACCGCTTGCATCACTTTCTGTGTCGCACCAGCACCGATTGCCCGCCAGCAGCCGCTCTTGCATCACTTTTTGTGTCGCACCAGCATCGATTGCCCGTCAGCAACCGCTCTTGCATCACCTTTTGTGTCGCACCAGCACCGGTTCCCCGCCAGCAACCGCTCTTGCATCACTTTTTGTGTCGCACCAGCACCGATTGCCCGCCAGCAGCCGCGCTTGCATCACTTTTTGTGTCGCACCAGCACCGATTGCCCGCCAGCAACCGCTCTTACATCACTTTTTGTGTCGCATCAGCACCGATCACCCGCCAGCAGCCGCTCTTGCATCACTTTTTGTGTCGCACCAGCACCGATTGCCGACTGCAACCGCTGCACCATACAAAAAAACCGGCGCCCCATAGGACGCCGGTTCACACCAATCGCATCGCCCAACGAATGGCGCCGATGCTATCTCTTATTCCAAGCGGCATAAGCCGCTTTCAGCTTTATCATCTGACGCTCTTTGCTCGCCGCCAGCGTCCGGCAGTACGAATTGCCGTTGCGCCGGTCGAACGCCTCCGCGAGCCGCGCAATCTCCTGCTCCACCCATTCCGACGTAACGTGAGCGGGAATGGCCAGCTTCCTCCGTCGGCCGAGCGAATGCCATTGCTGCAGAAACAGCCGCACCGATACAAAATATTGCAGCCGCGTCCACGGCATTCTGCATTCGAGGCCGAACGGCAGCGTACGCTCGATCAGCTTGACCGCCTTCGGCATATCGGCAAGCGCGTAGTATTCCAGCATTAAGCCGAATTCCGTCAAGTAGGCTGCCCCTTCGAGCGAGCGAATCGCCTTCTTCGCCGTCTCCTTCGCCTGCTCGAACTGCCCCATTTTCAGCAGCGGCTCGATCATGCTGACGTAAGTCGTCTGCGGCACGGAGCGGCAACGGATTTTGCCTTCGAGAATCGGCTTCAGCAGCCGCATGCCGCGCTTGTTCTGATTCAAATCGAAATAATAGCGCCCGTACAAATTTTGCTCGCAGGCCGAACAATCCGAGAAATGGTCGCGCTTCGCCGTCTTCCATTCCTTATAGCATCGCTGCGCCTCTACAAGCTCGCCCTTCGCCAGATTATAATTGACGAGCTGCTGATAGTACGGGCGCAGGCTGTAGCCAAGCTTCAAGCAGCGCTCCTTGAAATCGGCGAAAATCCGCTCGATCTCGCCCGTCCCGATCTGCGACAACTGCCATACTTTGCCGAGCACCCATTTGTAATGCCACATAATCATGTGCGCGGAATGCTCCCCCGGGCTCCGGTCGAATTCCGCAAGACACCAAGAGAACGACACCAGCAGCCGCTCGGGATATCCCGAATCGACGGCCATATTCGAATAGGACATCCTTGCCTCATAAGCATCGCTTGGCGTCAAATGCTCGTCCGCCACCCGAATCGCTTCTTCCATAACGGACATCTTCTGTTTGCCGTTCGGAAGCTCCCACACTTGGCTGCGAAGCCCGTTAAACCGGCTTCTCATATGCCCCCTCCGTCAACGCCGTCAAGTCCCCGTTCCATGAACACCAGCAGCGAGTCGTTCATCAGCCGCAGCTCCTCCTGGCTCATCGGATAGTTGCCCATTAACAGCGCCTGCGTATAAAAGAGCTCGATGCACGTTCTTCGCAATTCGGGATCTTCGGCCTCGATCGCCTTTTGGACGAGCGGGTTGTTGTAATTGAAGCAGAGCCGCGCATACGGCACGTCATACAATTCCTCGCTTATCGCCTGGACCACGTCCGCGAACAGCTCGTTTCCCTCGCGCTTCGTCTTCTCGGCCATCTTCAGAAAGTTGATCTCGTCGTTTGTATTATATAGCACCGGAACCTCGGCCGGCTGGAACCAGCGAATCGAGCTTTCGCATTGAAAAGGCTTCAGCACCCGATCGGCCATCGCCAGCAGCGGCGCAGCCTGGAGCGCATCCAGCGGACGCAACGGCTTGAACCGGCTGGAGAAGTCCAGCACGTCCAGCACGTCGAGCGCGACGTCTTCCCATATATCCGTCAGCTTACGGATCAGCTCGAAGTCATGGACGTAGCCGCCGTTCAGCACCATCATATTTTGCGCCTTGGCAACGCGCGCGACCTGGCGGAACTCGTCCAACGTTGTCGTCACATATACTTGCATGCCGTAGCCGTCTTCCCGTTCCCGGTCTGACAACGTTTGTATTATTTCTCGCATTTCCATCCGTCCCGATACCGTCTCGAAGCTGAGATAGGGCATGAACAGCCGGTAGATTTCCTCGTCTTCAATCGCCAGCGTCTTAATGGACGCATAATGAATGCGGATAATGGTAGCGAACAGCTCCGGATCGCGTTCCGACAAGTCGATGAGATGGCGCTTAATGCTTTCGCCAAGCTCATGCTGCACCGCGAAGAACAGATCGTTCTCCTGGAACGATTCCCGCGAGGCGGTCGGCTTTAGCCCGTTGACGTTCACAATCGCATTGACGAAGAAGGCCCATGCCGGCAGAATGCGGTTGTTTTTCTCCGATATCATCATCTGCTTCATATATACCCGATGCCGTTTCTCTTCCTGCAGGCTTACGGCATAAGGCAGTATATACGCGACGCCCTCCGCCTCTCCAATTGCGGAGCGGAGCGGAATAGCGTCCAGCGGCTTGTTATAATATTCGCGTTCGCCGTACTCCAGCGCTTCCCTGCGGCCGATCCGCCAAGGCGGCAAGACGGCGTTGATCCGCGTCGGCCCCCACGGTCCTTCCAGCACGATCGGCGTATCCAGGAACGAGCCATAGCGTCTAAGCAGCTCATCCATTTGATCGTAGTCGAAATAATGCTCGTAATCTTCTTTGGCCCGAATATAGATGGACGTCCCGATCGGAATGCTCGTCGCGAGCTCGCGGATCGTATACGTTCCGTCCGGACGGCCGCGCCACTCCAGCGCGGGAGCGCCTTCGTTCGACGACCTCGTCACCAGGACGATCTCGTTGCACACGATAAAGCAGGACAGCAGTCCGACGCCGAACTGACCGATGAAATCGTCGCCCGCATCCAATTCCTCTTTCTTCGACGTGCTGCCGATGCGCGATAAGAAATCGCGAATTTCCGGCTCCGTCAGACCGCAGCCGTTATCGTGAAATGCCGCCGTGTGGGCTGCATGCAGCTCCACCGTAACTTGCGGCTCGAAGATGTGTCCGCGCTTCTTTCTTGCCGTAATGGCGTCCACCGCATTTTGCAGCAATTCTCTGACGAACACCGAATTGTCGGAATACAGATGATTCGACAGCAGATCAATCATGCCGTTCAGATTGACTTGAAAATTCATTGCGTTCATTCGATTCAGCGTCTCCCTGTCTTGTGAATTAGTTGCAGTGTGCTAGATGTGTCGACAGCTACTCTATCTATTCGGAATCGATAGCCGGTTTCCTGTCTGCGGCGGCACATCTTTTGCAACATTTGTCGCAGGGAGAAGAGCGCGTACCTTCATAGCCCAAAAGGGCCGCATAACCGTATGGCGCCACGGTCATGCAGCCGAAAAAAACGCGATCATTGCGAACGAACGGTCTCCTCCGCTCCGACTTGCGCCCGTGCAGCGGAATGCACGGACTACTGGCCGGAATGTCGGCCGGCAGCGGCCCCCGCCGGCGGCAACGGTGGTCAGCCCGCCGCCGCCGCCAGCGACAGCTTGGCTTTGCGCCCGTGTACCGCCCGCGACAGCAGCACGCTAATCTCATAGAGCAGCACCAACGGAACAAACACCATCATGTGCGAGATCAAATCCGGCGGCGAGATAAGACTCGCCACGACGACCAGCAGCAAATACGCATAACGGCGCAGCTTGCGAAGCGCAGCAGGCGTCAGCAGTCCGATTCTCGTCAAGAACATGACGACGACCGGAAGCTCGAACGCGACGGCCAGCGGGATGACGATGCTGAACATAAACCCGAAATATTGCGACACGCCGTACGTCTCGACGAGCTGCATATTGCGCGCGATGGTGGAAGTGAACGTGAAGCTCATCGGGAAGACGACGAAATAGCCGAAAGCGAGCCCGAGCAGGAAGCATGCCGCGCTGTACGGCACGTAGCGAAGCGCCGCCGATCGCTCGGTCGAATGCAGTCCCATCTTCACGAACCCCCATAGCTGGTACAAAATAAACGGCAGCGACACCGCCAGCGCGAACACGAACGCCACGCTCATATAGAGCCGAATGCCGTCCCAGGGAGAGAAGACGTTCCACGTCAGCTCGGAGCCCGGCGGCACGCTCTTCAGATAACGCAGCACCTTCGGCGACAGGAAGAGACCTACGGCGGTCGAGACAAGGACGACGGCCAGAATGCGCCACACTCTGGTACGCAGCTCGGTCAGATGCCCGATAACAGTCATCGTTTCATCGATCCGCTTCATTCGTTGCACACCCTTCCGGACTTGCGCAGCTCGAACGTGTTGAACCCGTCGCGCAGCTTGTCGTTAATTTCCTTCAGCCTTTCGACATCCTCGAACGAAAACTTTCGCGCGCCCCCCTTGGTTCGTACCGGGAAGATCAGCTTTCTCTCCTCGTAATACCGGATTTGCCTTTCCGTTAAACCAGTCAAGTCGCATACCGTCCCAATGCTCATCACCTTGTCCTTCATCGTTCAACGGCCTCCCTTAGTACATGTTGTTAGCGGTCGAATGCAGCTCCTTACAGCCGATATGTGATATTACCTAACACAAAATGATCTTGATCGAAATGTTATCAGCACCCTCGCAAAAACTCAACGGGGCCAACAGCACTATTTTTGATGCACAATCCTTAACTCCATGCCCAAAAGGCGCGATAAACCGCAGAAAATCAGCGAAATTATCGGATCACCCGCAATTCGATATATATTTTCTATCGTTACGATAACTTTTATTTATGTTAGATTATCTAACAAAAAGTTGGCGTGAACTCAAATGAGCGTGCTACATTTCTCGCAAGTCGGACCGACGATTCACACAAAGGAGCTGAAGCGCATGGAGACGAAAGAAACGCCCAACGAAGTGTCACGCAGACAATTCTTGACAACCGTCGGCAAAATCGGCGGCGCAGCGGCCGTATTCAGCGTCATGGGTACGATGGGGCTGTTCACGCCGGAAACGATGAAAGCGGCCGAGTACGAGCCGCCTTCCAGTTGGGATCTGAAAGGATCGAACCGCTCCGGCAAAAAAATCGTCATCCTCGGCGCGGGCATCGCCGGCTTAACGGCCGCTTACGAGCTCGGCAAAGCCGGTTACGATTGTACGATTCTCGAAGCCCGCGCCCGCTCCGGCGGACGCAACTGGTCGGTGCGCAGAGGCACGACCGTGACGGAGGTCGGCGGCCGGAAGCAGATCGCCCGCTTCGACGAAGGCCACTATTTGAACGCCGGACCGATGCGTATTCCGCAGTTCCATGTCACGATGGACTATTGCCGCGAATTCGGCATCGAGATGGAGCCGTTCAACAACGTGAACGACAGCGCCTACTATTACAACGAGGCCGTCGGCGCGCTGTCGGGAACCCGCGTCCGCAAACGGGCGGGCAAAGCCGACTTCAAAGGCTATGTAAGCGAGCTGCTGGCGAAGGCGGTCAATCAGCCGGGGCTGGACCTTCCGCTTACGCCGGAGGAGAAAGAGAAGGTTGTCGCTTATCTCCGCTCCGAAGGCAACCTCGACCCCGACTTGTTCTACAAAGGGTCTTCGCGCGGCGGTTATAAGGACGAGCCCGGCTCGCGGCTCGATGCCGGCGTCGTTCGCGATCCGTTCGACATGAAAGCGATCATCAACTCCGGCTTCGGCAGCTTCTTCAGCAGCGAGTACAGCTACGACCAGCAGATGATGATGTTCCATCCGGTCGGCGGCATGGACGTCATTCCGAAGGCGTTCGAGAAGCGAATCGGGGCGAACCGGATCAAGTTCCATTCCGAGGTGACAGAGATCAAGCATGTCAACGACACGGTCGAGGTATCGTACACCGACATGCTGACAGGCGAGGCGAAGCAAATCGTCGGCGATTTCTGCATCTGCACCATCCCGTTGTCCGTGCTCAAGACGATCAAGCACGATCTGTCGTGGGAGATGACGAACGCGATCAACAATACGAAATACGCGAACGCAGGCAAAATCGGCCTTCAGTTCAAGCGCCGCTTCTGGGAAGAAGACGATCAAATCTATGGCGGCAATACGCTGACGAACATGGATATCTCGTCGATCTACTATCCGCCGACGAAATATTTTGCCAAGAAAGGGGTGCTGCTCGGCTACTATGCGCAAGGCTCCAGTGCGGACAAAATCGGCGCGTTGACGTTCCAGCAGCGCGAAGCGCATGCCCTTATGCAAGGCGCCAAAATCCATCCGCAATATTATAAGGAATTCGAAACGTCGTTCTCCGTCAACTGGAAAACGATCCAATACAATCTCGGAAGCTGGGTGTCCTACTCGGTCGACGACCGCAAGACGAACTATCCGATTCTGTGCAAGCCCGATCGGCGCGTCTATCTGGCGGGCGAGCATATCAGCTATATTACGGCCTGGATGGCCGGCGGCATCGAATCGGCGCGGTCGGTCGTCACCGATATTCACGAGCGCGTGATGAAATCATAAATTCGAACAATCGTACAATCTTGAGGAGGGAATCCGCGATGCATATTAACAAGAAACTGAAGCTGCTTATCGGCACGGCCGTTCTGTCCTGCTTCGCCACCGCCACCGTCTATGCCGCCGTCACAAGCACGCCGCACAAATATCCGCTTACGCCGATCAACGAGCCGGAGTTTTACGGCAGTGCCGCGTCTTCTATCGCAAGCGCCGTCGCCGTACCGGAAGGCGCCGCCACGTTCCTCACGAGCGGGACGACCCCTTCCGTCATCAATAAGGAAGGCAAGACGGTATATGAACGTTACGGCGATACGGAGGCGCAGGGCACAAGCATTTTGCAAAATATCGAGAAGCAGCTTAAGGAGCAAGGGCTCGGTATGAAGGACGTCATCTACCTGCGCGTCTACGTTGCGCCCGACGCCGCTAAAGACGGCAAGTTCGACTACGACGGCTGGTTTAAGGCGTATGCGAAATTTTTCAACACGAAGACGAACCCGACGAAGACGGCCCGCTCCACGGTCGGCGTAGCCGGCCTCGTCAATGCCGACTGGCTCGTCGAGATCGAAGCGGTAGCCGCTTATCCGAGCAATCATAACCAAGATTAACGAAGGCGATAATCAAATTCCAATCGAATGGAGCTGACGCTATATGCTGTCTAATGTAGGTTTTCCGGGATTGATGATGATTCTGGTCGTCGTGCTTATTATTTTCGGACCTTCCAAGCTGCCGGAGCTGGGCCGCGCCGTCGGACGCACGCTGCATGAATTCAAGTCGTCCGCCAAGGAACTCGTCGCCGACGCCAAGGAAGAGCCGATTGCCGAGAACAAGTCGTAACGCGCATGCAAGCGCAAAGACCGTAAACGCGAAAGGACCGCTCCCCGAGCCTGCCTTCTGTGGCAGATTCGAGGAGCGGCCCTTCTCTATTGCAATATCCGGTACAAATGATCGACCGATCCCATCGCGTATTCCATCCGCATCGGCGCCCCGTCTTCAAGCAGCACGAGACACGGCACGCTGGACACCCGCCACCGCTCGCGCAGCACCGGCGCATAATTGACGTTCAGCTTATGAATGGCGACCGGCACCCCCGTCGCTTCGACAATTTCCAGCATCCGCTCGGCGACCTTGCACGTTCCGCACATGGCGGTGTAGAACAGTACGGCCTCCCTGCCGGCTCCCGCTTCCACTCTGTCCAGCAGCTCGCGCTCCGTCCATTCCGCAATGCTCATTCCTCTCGTCCTCCCGCTCTTGCTCCACTGCGATCCGGCTTATTTACGCCCGTAGTCGGCTTTAATCTCGCCCCACAGCTTGGTCTGCCACTTTAAAATCCGGTTCTCGTAACGGTTCGTCTGCAGCCAGCGAACCGCGTCGTCGACAAGCTTCCATATGTCCATCGTCGTCGAATCTCTTGGGAGCGTCGTGGATACCTTCTTCTCGCGGACCCATTTCATCGCGTTGACGGAATCGCTGTAAATTGTCTTCCCGCTGCCAAGCTTCTGCGAATAGGATAACGCATGCACGATCGCCAGAAATTCGCCGAGATTGTTCGTCCCTTTGCGAATCGGGCCCACAGAGAACAGCACCTCGCCCGTCTTCGTGTCGACGCCTTTATATTCGACCGGCCCCGGATTGCCCCTTGTCCCGACATCGACGGAGATGCTGTCATAATCAATGACGAGACCTCCCGCATCCTGCTCCGTTGTCTTCGCCCGTGCGCCCGCGCCGTAAGCGCGCTTGTAGGAGCCGGCGCTTGCGCCGCGCGAATCGGCTTGTCCGGACAATGCGCCGCTTCCCGCGCCCGCTTGCCCCGCCGCCGCCGACTTCGCCCCTTGTCCCCAATGACGCTGCCAGCCTTCCCGAAATGCCGTCTCCGCGGCGGCCTTCGACTCGAACGATTTGAACTTTGCACCTTCGTAGCCATTCGTCTGCTTCTGACAATCCGCCCAAGCGGCATACACTCCCGGCTTTCTGCCGACCCATACGACGTAATGCTTCTGACCTGCCATTCGGGCATCCCTCCAGTTCCCTTAGATTACACGATCGGAGGGAGCGGCCGCCACATGCGAAAGTACCAGCTTTGCTTGTGCCGCGCTCAAGACTCTCGATGCCGCGTTCTGCGGTCCCACCACCGGTACAGAAGCGCTACGAGCAGAATCAAGGACGAATGCGCGCCCAGAATAAGCAACGAGCTCTGCCAATCGTTCAGCAGCTCGTGACCGAGGAAAGCGAAGGCGAGCATGACGGGAATTTTGCCAAGCCCGGAAGCAATGACGAATGTGGAGAGCCGCACTTTCAACAAGGCGGGGTAAATAATAACGAGCATGCTCGGCACAAGCGGAACGAGCTTCGCCATAAAGATGGCGACGAATGGATGCCGCTCCATCAAAACCGACAAGCGCTCGACTTGCTGAAAACGGGATAAATACGCTCTGCCCTGCTCTTGAAAATAACGGCGGATAAGCGCGAACAGGACGATGGAGGCAAGCAGAGAGGCCAGCCAGCTTAAGAACGCGCCCGTCAGCGGACCGTAAATAATGCCGAGCGAGCCAATGACAAGCTTGTAGGGCAGAACGGGAATAAAGGCGAGCAGCGTTGCCGCGCCAAACAACAGCCATAGCGGAGCATGCCCGTGCTGCAGCCAATCCGTAACGTCGTTGCGATAGTAAAGCAGGATGAGCGCTAATGCACCGTAGATAAACGCCGCTCGCACAATTTTGTTCATGAACGCTCCTCCTTCTATCGAAATGGGTCGAATTGTGCGTAAGGATAGCAGAAGAGCCCCCTACTGGAAGCTCTTCCGTCTCAAGACCTCTTGCTCACATGCCGCGCAGCCGGACGACTTTGCGGAATTTCAGAAACGAACTGATGCGCCATGTCAGCGCATAAGAGAATGCGACCGTAATGAACAGCGCGCCCAGCGTATCCGGGTCAATATCGCTCAAGTAGCTGCGCAGAAGGAACCGAATGGCGAGTACGGCCAGAAAGGCGACGATAAAGCCTCGATTGCGCTGCGCGTAGACTTGATTGTCGCCGCGGACTTCATAGTTCGTCGTCCAGATGAGCGGAATCGACAATGCGATGCCGATACCGACGGCGGCCAGCCATTCGTAAGCCGGCGCATGCGCTTTCGGATTCAGGATCAGATACACGCCCGGAAGCATGTATATGACCGGAAGCAGCAGCCTTATGCCTCTGCCGCGAATCGGCCGATGCGCATGGCGCATCGTGCGAAACAGGACAAGCGCAGCGATCACTATAATCATTGTAATAAGTTCACCTGAAGCCATTTCGACACTCCTTCCTATATAGTGGTCATATTCCTTAACTTTACACCTGAATGCAAAGTTATTTCCATACCGACTTTCATTGCGCTACCAACGAATCCGGCGAATAGCGGCCAGCAGCAGCCCTCCGTCTCCCATCGCCGCCGGCCAGAGGCGAAGTTCCTCGGCGATTCGCTCCATGCTCGTATATCCTTTGGCCAATCCGTTCAACCTCGCGGCCAGCGTCGAGCGCTCCCACTGCTCCTCTGCGCCATATAGCTCGTCAAGCTTCGCGACCGCCTCGGGGAACCGCTTCAAATAATATTTCCGATGCCTTGCTTCGGCAAGATAGAAGGCCCGGAACGCCGTCGCTTCCGTATCGAGCGGAACGCCGCTCTCCTGCTCCAGACGGCGCTTCACCCGTTCGATCGCCTCCCGCTGCTCCCCGCTTCGGTACAACGCAAGAGACCAATATTGTCTTCCCTTATATTCGTTAATATTGACCGGCTTATGATGCTTCCAGAACAACTCGAGCAGTTGCTCCAGCGTCACGATCTGCGGATCGAAATCAACCTCGACCGTCTCGGAATGATCGCCCATCTCACGGTAAGTTGGCTGTTCTGTCGTACCGCCCGCATAACCGACGCGCGTACGCAGCACACCGGGGATGCGGCCGAACAGCGCCTCCGGCCCCCAGAAGCAGCCCATGCCGAGCGTAATGGTCTCGCATTCGCTGCCAGCCTGTGAATCGAGGGCTTGAGAGGGTCGAGCTTCGGCATGGACCGGAATCGGGCTAGCGTGTGGAAAGCGTTCAACCGATTCCGTTCCTATAGCATCCTTGTATGCGTTTTCTTTATTATATGCTTGGTCCATGCCGCCCGTGTTGTACCTATTGTCCATGTCGCCGTATGGATCGTTCACGCCGCCGGTACCGTCGCGCTCCATATGCATCCCTCCAGCCAAGCTCTTGTTACTGTATTGTACCCGATTAACCCGAAAGTGGAACAACGGACGATAACGGCTAAGTATATCGACAACTGTCTGGATGGCCGATCGACCGCCGTGCGGTCATGCATTCTTCCAAGAAAAAAAGGATCTCAACCTCGACTTTAGCGTGGAGGTTGAGATCCTTTCGTGTAGGAAAGAGGACAGCCCGTCTCATAAGGAACACTTCCGGGCCGGGACAGTCCCTCCATCTATCATTCAGCCGGAACGTTCCTTATTGATGTTCCTGCTGCGTCTGTTGCTTGTTAGAGTTCTGGAACGCCTTCGCCGCTTCCGCTGCCGGTTCTGCGGCGAATTCGGTATCGAATTCGTTCGATGCAGGAAATTTATTCAATTCGGTCGACTGCACCGCCGCCTTGGACGTCTGCTGCTTCTGCTGTTTTGCCATTGCGTAACACCTCCTTGCTGCCATTATGCGCGTTAGGCACGCAACCAATAGCTTGTTTCCGCAGCGCTCTTCCTATTCAGAGGGGCACAATGTTTTACGACGCAGACGGCTCCGTTGACGGAGCAGGTGCTGGCGCCGGCGTCGGTGCTGGCGTCTGGCTCTTCATGTCGTCCAGACTTTTGAACCGATAGCCCTTCGCCTTCGCCGCATCGATAATCCGGCCGAGAGCCTGCGCGTTGTCGCGAGATACGGAGTGCAGCAGGATGACCGCGCCGGGATGAAGCTGCGCCATTACTTTGTCATACGCATACTGGGCTCCCTTCTGGCTCGCCGTATCCCAATCCTTATAGGCGACCGACCAGAACACGTTCGTATAGCCGAGCTGTTTGCTGACCGCAAGCGACCGTTCGTTAAAAATGCCGCGGGGCGTGCGCAAATATTTCATTTCCCTCTGCCCCGTCAGCGGGAGCACTTGCTCCTTCACTTTATCCAGCTCCTGCTTGATCTGCGAAGCGGAGATTTGGCTCATATCCGGATGGCTCCACGAATGGTTGCCGATCAAGTGGCCCTCCTGCGCCATCCGCTTCAGCAGCTCCGGCTGCGTCTTCACATAGTGCCCCGTAACGAAAAAAATCGCCGGCACTCCCTTGTCCTTCAGCACATCCAATATCCCGGCGGTATATCCGTTCTCATACCCGTTGTCGAACGTCAGATACAGCTCGGGCGCCGACATGTCGCCGGTGAAGACGGCGCCGTATCGGGAGAGCAGCCCTTTGAATCCTTCCTGATCGATCGACGGCGGCTGGCCGTTCTCGCTCTTCTTGAAGCCGAAATGAAACGTTCCGTCGGCATGCGCCTTAGGCAATGACGCTTGTCCGGCAGACAGCAGAATGACGATCGTCGCGATGATGCGCAAGCAATTCATAAGCATGCTCCTCGTTCGTGAAATAGAAAAGCGGCTTCGCCGCTGCGATAACGCAGGACAAGCCGCTACTATTTTCCACGATGGGAAGCGTTATTATTCACGCCGCGCATTTTACGATGACGGTATTGGCAGTTGCGAACACGATCGTCCAGCCCGTCGGAATCGCGAGCCGTTAGCCGTCCAATTCGAATAATCGTATGGCGCTCCGTTAATGCAGGGCATCGTTTGCGACGGATATTTGAGCTGAGTTTGCTTACTTGCTTGCTTGCTCGCTCGCATAGCCGCTGTTTGTTCGAACGCCCGCAAACTCTGCTTCCTCTTAAGTAATAAGCGGCTCTGCGAGACCCTTATCGGCCGCGCCGCCTGTGTACAGCCAGAATAAGCGTCTTCCCCCTACCCTTACTTCGCCGCACTCCCATCATTCCCAGCAGCGCCGCACCTATCCAAAAGGATTATAGAACCGCGTGCCGTCCCGGAACGTCAGCCACGTCGAACCGACCGCGATAGCCGCGATCAGCGCCACCGCCGCGTAATCGCGCGCCGCCAACGGGCGTCCGTTATACCACGTACGCTTGCTCCGCTGGCCGAACCCGCGCAGCTCCATCGCCGCGCTGATCGTCTCGATCCGCTGCACGCTCGTCAGAATTAACGGCATTAATATGCCGATGACGTTGCGAACACGACGCGTCAGCTTCTCTTTCCGCGATATATCGATGCCGCGCGCTTGCGCGGAGAACGAAATATTCTCATAGTCGCGCTGAATGTCCGGAATGTACCTCATCGCAATCGCCACCGCGTACGCGATCCGATAACTGATGCCGACGCGATTGAGCGATGCCGCGAACTCGGCCGGATCGGTCGTCAGAATGAACAGCAGCGCCATCGGAATGACCGTTACATATTTGAGCGCAATATTGAACTGATAAAACAACTGTTCTTCCGTTACGACATAACGGCCGGCAATCGGGAATAGCTCGTGCCGGGTACCGTAGATGCTCACCCCTTCAAGCGGAGAGAACAAAAAAATCGCCAGATGGTTCAAAGCGAAAAAAAACAAAATCAAATACAGCACGAACGAGTAATCCCGGAACCGCACCTTGGACAGCCGAAAGATCACTAACGCGAACAGCAGCATAACAAGCAGGCTTCTCGTGTCGTACGTAATCATGGCCGTCACCGACCATACCGCGAAAAATATGAGCTTGGCCGCGCCCGTCAGCCGATGGATATACGAATCCTGTCGGGTATAAGTCAGCATCCGAACTTTCAAGCGCCGCGCTCCTTCCGGTCGCGCCCGATGAAGCGGCGGACAAACTCCTTGGGCTGCTCGATGCCGGCCCGCAGCGCCAATTCATAGACCGACGTCTCTTTCAGACTCGCCGCCTCTACGATCCGGCTGTCCGTCAGCACATCCGCAGGCGAGCCTTCCGCGATCACTTCGCCGTCCGACAACACGATCGCCCGATCGGCATACTCCAGCATCAGATGCATGTCGTGCGTAATGACGACGATACTCGTGCCCTGCCCGGTCAGCATAAGCAAAAACTCCATCATTTCGTTATAATGCCGGTAATCCTGTCCCGCCGTCGGCTCGTCCAATATTAACACCTCGGGCTGCAGCACCAGAATCGACGCGATCGTCACCCGTTTCTTCTGACCGAAGCTAAGCGCGGAAATCGGCCAATTGCGCATCTCGTACAGGCCGCATACCCGCAGCGTATCGTGCACCCGCTCCCGGATGGCCGTCTCGTCCAAGCCGCGCAGCACAAGACCGAGCGCAACCTCGTCGTACAGCATCGTTTTGGAGATCATATGATTCGGATTTTGCATAACAAAACCGATCCGCTCCGATCGTTCCTTAATCGAATCGCCCGCCAGGTCTTGCCCCTTATACAGAATGCGACCGGCCGTCGGCTTATAGAAGCCGCATACCAGCTTGGACAGCGTCGACTTGCCCGCGCCGTTGCGGCCGACGACACTGACAAGCTCGCCCCGCCCGACGCGCAGCGACACCCGCTGCAGCACGGGACTTTCGCCTCTCTCATAGGCAAAATCGATACCTTCCAGCTCCAGCACCGCCGGCCGTTCTTCTTCCTCCCAAGAAACGGGTTCCTCCCGCTTGTACCACGCCGCAAGCGGCGCCGCCCATTCGTCTATCCGAAGGTCGCGCAGACTTGCCGGCTTCATGTCCGGCGTCACACTGCAGCCCGCATATTGCAGCGCCGTCCAATAAAGCGGCTCCCGAATGCCCGCCCGCTTCAATAAACCGGCGCACAGCAGCTCGTCCGGCGACGCGTCCGCCGCAATGCGTCCTTCCTCGATCAAGACGATTCGATCGACGCTTCGGTGAAGCACATCCTCAAGCCGATGCTCGACGATAATGATCGTTTTGCCCGTCTCTCGGTGAATGCGGTCGATCAGCTCGATGGTCTGCTTGCCCGCCTGCGGATCGAGATTCGCCAGCGGCTCGTCGAACAGCAGAACGTCGACTTCGCTGACCAGCACGCCCGCCAGCGTCGTACGCTGCTTCTGCCCGCCCGACAGCTCGTGGGGCGACGCGCCGAGCAGCCCTTCCATCCCGACGCTTCGCGCGGCTGCAGCGACCCGCTGCTTCATCTCGTGCTGCGGCACGCCGTCATTTTCCAGCTTAAAAGCGATATCCTCGGCGACCGTCATGCCGACGAATTGCCCGTCCGGATCCTGCAGCACCGTACCGACCCGCGAGGAGAGCTTGAATAGGCTCGCCTCGCCCAGCTCTTCTCCCATGATCCGGGCAGAGCCTTGCATCGTCCCTGCGTAAAAATGCGGCACAAGGCCGTTGATACAGTGCGCCAGCGTGCTTTTGCCCGATCCGGAAGGACCTGCGATGAGCACTTTCTCCCCTTTGCGAACCGTCAACGATATGTTGCGGAGCGTCGGTTCGGCTTGCGCCCGATATTGAAACGTAAAGTCGGAGAATACGATGACCTGTTCGTCGTTCTCAAGATGCTTCACAACAATCTCCCTCTTCGAATATCAAAATGGGGTCCAACCAAATAGCAAAGCCGGTGATCGCTCGGGAACCACCGGCTTCTCTATTATATTACTATGCGCGTACCGCGCACGCACGCGTTGCCCGTTACGCCTCGCGCGTCAAGCTTCCCTTCTTCGTGCGCGTTCTCGCGTATGCGATAAGCAGCAGCGTGCCGAGGACCGCGACCGTCACGATGTTCGCCGCGCCGGCAACGAGCCCTTGCGTGTACACCTTGTTCACCGGCTCCGCATAGATGGCGATATCGAGCGTCGGCGCCAGCACGAACCAGGCAATTGCGTTGGCAACAATCTGAAACAGGTTGAATTGAATGATTTGCCGCTTGCCGAACTCGCCCTCCTGCACGCCGAGCCTGTTCGAAGCGAACCCGATGACGAGGCCGACGACGGCCGAGGCGATCACCCAGCTAAACCACGGCGAGCCATAAAAAATCGCATCCTTGAGCGTATGCCCAATCAATCCGATGAGAACTCCCGCAATCGGACCGTACAGCACCGCGAACAACGCCAGAAGCGCATATGTCGTCTCGATATTCGTGTCCGGTATGCCGGACGGAATCGAGCCGAAGCGGCCGAGAATGACAAACAGCGCGGAGCCGATGCCAATCGCAACGATGGATTGTACCGATAAACCGTTGTTTCTACTCATGAAAGATCTCCTTTCCAATATGACAATACTGTGAACAATCGCTTAGCAAGATTATATGTCGGAATACTAGGACTTACAATCTATTTTTTATGGCAGGCAAGCCGATCGTCTCATAGATCCGATCCATATCCAGATGCGTCCGGACGTGATCCGCAAGCCGATCGAACGCTTCCTCGCGCCGACTCCCGAACCGCAGCCGAACCGGAAGCGGCTCCCATCCCTTCGCCTCGCGAATCCGGTTAAGCCAGCCCCGGCGCAAGCCGTCATTGTGCAAAATGCCGTGAATGGCCGTCCCCCACACCTTGCCGTCCGCCGAAATGGCGCCTTCTGCATATGCGGGGCCGTCCGGCTCCCGTTCGAGCCGAACGGAGAACGGCTGCCGGACGCTGCCGGTGAACCGCGTCGTCCCCATATGGATTTCGTAACCGGCAACGGCCGGCGCGTCGGCCTCCGACTGCCCGGACTCAAGGCGCCACTCGGTCCCCGCCGCCGCCCCGACGACCCGTTCCGTCACCTTGTCGGCTGCGTATGTCGTCTCCATCGGCAAATAGCCGAGTCCCGCCGCTTCCTTCGCGTCCGCCTCCACCAGCAGCGGATCGAGCAGCCGCTCGCCGAGCATCTGATATCCGGCACAGATGCCCGTCAGGAAGCCTCCCTGCCGGACATGTCCGGCAATCCGTTCTTCCAAGCCGGCTGCGCGAAGGAAGAGCAGGTCGTCGACCGTATTCTTGCTGCCCGGAATAATGACTGCGTCGGGATGGCCGAATTCCTCCACCGAAGCGACGAATCGCAGCGTAACGTCTACCTCCTCCAGCAGCGGATCGATATCGGTAAAATTCGACAGGCGCGGCAGCCGCAGCACCGCAATATCGAGCTTGTCCGGCGAGTATTCAACCGCTTGCCGCCGCAGCTTCGCATCGAGCGAAGCGGAATCCTCGTCCTCCAGACCGAGATCCGGCAAGTAGGGAATAACCCCGAGCACCGGCTTGCCCGTACGCTCCTCCAGCCAATCGAGACCCGGTTTCAGCAGAGAGACGTCGCCGCGAAATTTGTTAATGACGAATCCCGTTACCCGATCGCGTTCCTCCGGCGTCAATATTTCCATCGTGCCGACGATGGAAGCGAATACGCCCCCGCGGTCGATATCCGCCGCCAAGATGACCGGAGCATCGGCCCAAGCCGCCATCCGCATGTTGACGATGTCGCGATCCTTCAGGTTGACCTCCGCCGGGCTGCCCGCTCCTTCCAGCACGACAACGTCCGTCTGCGAGCGAAGCCGATTAAGCGCCTCCTTCACGATCGCCTCCGCCTTCGGCAAATATTGCTCCCGATAAGCTCGCGCTTCAAGATCGAGATAAGGCTTGCCGTGCACGACGACCTGCGCCACCATATCTTTCTTCGGCTTAAGCAGAATCGGGTTCATATCCGTCGTCGCCGCGATCCGGCAGGCGTCGGCCTGCATCCCTTGGGCGCGGCCGATTTCTTTGCCGTCCGGCGTCACGTAGGAATTAAGCGACATATTCTGCGACTTGAACGGAGCGACCCGCCAGCCATCCTGCCATAAAATGCGGCATAAAGCGGCCGTCAGCACACTTTTGCCGACATCCGACGCCGTTCCCTGCACCATTATCGTTCGTGCCGTCGATTCCATCGCTCGTGCTCCTTCGCTTTATTCGTGAATTATTGAGGGATTCGCCTTGGCGATGCTAGAGCGCCCCGATTCGCTGCCCACCGCTTGTTGCGCCCGGAATTCCGGCCGCATACTTGAAATGGTCGCACTTCTCCTGTGAGTGTGAGTCCGGCGCAGAACAGCCAGCCGGATTTATTGCCATCTGCACGATCACACTCCTTTTACAGTCGCCAGCGGGCTGCATTTCGCCACAACGGCGGCCAGCCGCGCGCCGACGACGCTCTCGATAATTTGATCCACATCCTTATACGCTTGCGGCGACTCGTCTACGATCGACTCGAGCGACCGGTGGTTGACGACGATTTCATCCTCTTGGCCGATGCGAAGCGCCGCTTCGAAATCGCTGACCTTCACAAGCTGCTTCGACGCGTTGCGCGACCGAATCCGGCCAGCCCCGTGACAGATCGAATGGTAGTTGCGCTCGCCTTCCGGCACGCCCACCATCAAGTAAGAGGACGTCCCCATCGAGCCGGGGATGAGCGCGGGATGCCCCGTCTCCATGTAAGGAGCCGGATTGTCCGGGTGACCGGCCGGGAGCGCGCGGGTCGCGCCTTTGCGATGCACGAACAGGTGCTTCTCGCCATGCCGCTCCCATGCCGCGTAATTGTGCATCAAGTCGTACAGCGTCTTGAATTGCGCCTGCGGTCCAAGCACGTCTCGGAACGCTTCGCGGACGGCGCAGCCCATCAAATGCCGGTTCACGACTGCGTAGTTGAGCGCCGAATACATCAGGTTCGCATACGTATGTCCCGCTTCGCTGCCCAGCGGAGCGAACGCCAGCTTCGGATCGGCCGTGCCGAGTCCAAGCCTTCGCATCGTCTTCGCCACCTCCGAGACGCAGTATTGGTTGACTGCGCCGCCCCATGAGCGGGAGCCGGAATGGATCATGACGATAACTTGTCCGTCGCGAAGCCCCCACCTTGCGGCAATATCGCGGTTTTCTTCGTGAATGCGGATCGACTGGAGCTCAATGAAATGGTTGCCGCTCCCCAGCGTTCCTAGCTGACGATGCGCCCGATGCCAGAGCGGCTCCGGAATGCGGTCCAGCACTTCCTCCTCGAATCGATAACGGCTGCTCTCGACATGCGTCAGCGAGGTCGCTTTCTTCGGCGTATACGAATCCGGAACGTATTTGCCCGGAAGGCCGTGGAGCCCTTTCACCAGTACATGCTCCAGCCGAATATCGGAGTAGTGCCCCCTAGCATGATTTTCAACCGGAATGAGCTTCTCGATCGCTTTGACCAGCCGGCGTCTCAGCTTCACGTCTTGCAGATCGCTCTCGTGCAAATTCGTTGTCTGCACCCGCATGCCGCAGCCGATATCGCTTCCGACGATAGAAGGAGATACGAAGCCGTCCTCCGCATTCCATACCGCCGTTGTGCCGATACATGTCCCGACGCCGACGTGCGCATCCGGCGTGTAGCTCATATATCGAATGTTCGGAATTTGCAAATTGTTGTTCGCCATTTCGAGCACCTTCGCCCCCATAGCGCGGAAAAGATCATCTTTGGCGTATACATGCAGATCGCCCGCCGGGAGATCGATACGCCGATAATAAAGATTCGTTAATGACATGAATAGGTTCAAACCTTCCTTGTGTAATATTATCTAATGTTGCTGAATATGAACACCGTTAATGAACGCAAAAAAAGACCGTAAGCCCACTCGCTTACGGTCTTCTGCGCAACAAATCGAAAGATACGACGGCATAAGCCCGCCCAATCCGCCGAACGGATCGAGCGCGCGCACCCGTTATCCTTGTCTTGCCTTCGCTAGGGCCCGTAGAGGCCGAGGGACAATGAACGCCATATTCAGTTGCGGCATTGCGGCGATGCGGATCGTTCGTTGAATAATGGCGGTCATGTCAATCGGCCTCCTTCCTGTTTAAGATATCGCTATAATAAGGGCGCTTAGCAGCTGCTGTCAATACCTGAGTACAATATTCGTTGAGCGCCGCTCTTACGAGCCGGGGTCACGCTATTCGGCGCAAATGCCGCTTTTGGAGATTGTAACGAATCGTCGGCACGTTATTGGACCCGACTGTACCTGAAAAGCGTCACCATGACGGACATAACGTGCGCGGGGTTCGCTCCGTATCCAAAAGCCGCGAAAATTGCAAAATAGCGTGCGGGAGGTTCGTTAGCGCGGGCATGCAGCCGGAAGGCTGGTCGGAAACCCAACCGGCCGCTCATCCGAACGCTGCCGCCACCCGTTATTTCTTCACGACGACCGTAATCGTCTTGCTCTTCGTGACGCCGCTGTCGTTGACAAGCTCGCAGTAATACATGTACGTGCCGACCGCACGGCCGCTGATCGAGGTGACGGCCTGCTGCGCTGACGGCGACGCCGCCGTCAGCGTCTGCGAATCGATCGGCTGTCCGTTCTCGTACAGCACATACTTCGTAGCGTTCGTGCCGAAATACATGTTCATCGTCACGTTATAATTGCCGTCGCCGTCCCAGTTGTCATGCGACAGCTCCGCTTTGCCCGGATTGGCGGCATCCACGATGACGACGAGCGGATCGCAAGCCTTCGTGCCGAATACGTTCGTCAGCTCGCAGGTGTACGTGTACGTTCCGTTCGGCTTGCCCGTCACGTCGATCGCCACCGATTGCGCTGCCGGAGAAGCGTCTGTCATACGGCGTTCGCCGATCAATATACCGTTCTCGTATAGCTTGTACGCGGTGCCGTTATTGCCGTAGAACACGTTCATCGCAACCGTGTAGCTGCCATCTCTTAGTCCGTTGTCGAACCCGTTGTTATGGGACAGCACCGGTTTGCCCGGCTTGCCCGTCGCCAGAATCGGCGCGACGCGGAACACGGCGCTGCCGGAGGTGGCATTGCCCGCTTGGTCGGTTACGGTATAAGCAACCGTGTGCTCGCCGGCGCCAAGCTGGCTCGAATCGATCGGAGCGCCCTGTACAATCGGCTGTCCGTCCAGCAGCAGTTGCTCCGAGGCGACGCCGGAGCTTGCGTCCGCGCTCTCCAGCTTGAACCAGAGCGAATCTCCCGGTGTCACCTCCGCAATATCGCGGCCGTTCTGCACCAGCTTGACGGTTGGCGCCACGCGGTCTATTGCGATGGCGAGCGTATGTGCAGCTTCTCTATTTCCTGCCGAGTCGATCGAATGGTAACGGATCGTCGTAACGCCTTCCCCGCTGATCGTCAGCGGCTCCGAATAGACGGCAGGCGTCCCCCCGTTAAGCGTGTACGACGTTACGATGCCGCCTTCCGTCTGCGCGGACGCGCTCAGCGTTACCGTCACTTCGTCCTTGTACCAGCCGTTCACGCTGGCCGTGTCCGACAGCGCGGCGGTCGTCACCGGCAGCCCGTACTTCATCAAGTTGTCCGGCAGCTCGTCGAGCGTCAGGACGTAATCGCTGTTGAACACCTTGTTCAGATGCTCCGGCGTATTCGTTACGCCGTCGCGGATGAAGTAGTCGTTCCACGTGCTGAACCAGCTCCAGTCCGCGCGATAGATCTGGAGCAGATCCGGATCCGGGATCGGCCCGTTCTCCGGCAGCGTCACCAGCTTCTTGTCGCCGACAAGATCGACCAACTGCTCGTATTTGTTGCTGTTCGGGCTGTAATCGCCCGCCGCGTTATAAATATCCGCGCTGACGATATCCACCACGTCGTCGCCCGGATACCATTCCGGCGAAGCCGAGTTCCAGAGCCAGATCAGATTGTTCAAGCCGTTCACGTTCGTCATTCGGTCGTACATAAGACGCCACAATTGCTTGGCCGCCTCGGGGCCTTTGGCGCCCCACCAGAACCAGCCGCCCTCCGCTTCGTGCAGCGGACGCCAAATGACCGGAATGCCTTTGTCCTGCAATCGCTTGAGCTGATCGGAGATGACGTCAATATCCCGCAGCAGCAACTGGTACTCCTGCGACTCCGGATGGCTGAGCGCGTACTGCACGTCGAACGTCGTAAACTCGGTATAGAAGCCGCGCCACCATTCCTTGCCCGGCTCGTCGTAGTAGCCGATCGGCGAGTTCCAGTGCCAGCAGAGCGAAATGATGCCGCCTTGCTCCGCCCAATCGAGCATGTCCTCGATCTCGTGGGAGGTCGAGCCGTGCTCGACGCGCGAAGGCGAATATTCGATCATGTCGAACGATACGAGCGCTGGATATTTGCCGGTCTGCCCGTAAATCCACTCCGCATTGGACAAGCTCTGCTGTCCGGCGATAATATGCTTGCCGTACTCGTCGACCAAATAGTTATGGAGCGCCTTCGCTTCCGGCGTCGCATTCGGGTTGACAAGCGTTTTGACCACCTGATGCTCTTTGGGAGGAGCCGACGGCGTTAGCGAAATATAGTCGAGGTGATACCAACCCCATCCCGGCTCGAAGCGGATCGTGTTCTCCCCTTCTTGAAGCAGCAGCTTGCCGGCCGATCTCTCCGTGAATTCGGACGTTTCCGGCAACGGGACGCTGGAGCTTGGCTGCCCGTTCAGCAGCACGTTCGTCTCCTTATAGCCGAACGGCGCGCGATAGCCGACGGCGAAATCGTACAAGCCTGCCGATTGGGCGTTATACGTCAGCGTAATGGAGCCGCTGCCCTGCATGAACGCGTAGCCGGTGCCGGAATAGCCCGTGCCGTCCGCTCCCGCGGTTACGCCGCCTTCGAGCGCCCCGGTTTCCGCCTCGATTCGATCGGCGGCGGGCTTGTCCGATACAAGCTTAATGTATTCGATCCCGTAGTAGCCCCAGTTGCGGCCGAAGCCGATCGTGTTCGCTCCGGCGTTCAGCAGCACCTTGCCCAGCGACTGCTCGCGGACGACCTCGCCTTCCGGCGGGGCCGGCAGCGCGGCATTGCCGCTTGTCTGCCCGTTCACGAGCAGCGTCGTTTCCTTATCCCCGTATGGCGCGTAATAGCCGACGTACAGCGTGTACAAGCCTTGGTCCGGCGCGTTCACGCTCCACGTCGCCGTCCCGGGACTGGCGTCGTCCGCTTCATAGAAGAAAGACACGTAGCCGCTGCCCGCATATTGTTCATCGCCCCATACCGGGCCAGTCTGGAATACCGGGCCGCTGCCCGCGAGCACCGCGTCCTTCGCTTCGATCGGGCCGATAATTTGCGAATTGCCCGGTTGCGTCGGGATATCGGTGCGCGGCGTCAGTCTTACGTTGTCCAGATACATCGGACCGCTGTAGACGAGGGCGCCGTTTTTCTGCAATTGGATCACAAGCTCGGATTGCGGTGCATTGGAAGGAAGCGAGACGCTCTTGTGGATGGTCACATAAGAAACACCGTTAATCGTTTCTGCGGAGGAAGCAAGAGAAGGAATATCATGATTCGAGTAGTTCAATTCGTTCCACGGGCTGTTCAGCGCCGTGCTGACCGACAAAACGCCTCCGAACGATGCCGGGACGTACAGATCGTATTCGTACTTCGCATATTTCGACAGATCAAGGCCGTGCACGGCATGAACGGCCGCATTTTGCCATTCGGCGTCGTTGTTGAAATTCGTATCGATCCTCAGCGCGTACCGATTGCCCGGAACGCTCAAATCCTCGCCGACCTGTACGGAGCCGAGCGCATCGCCCCAACCGGCCCACCAGCCCATATCCGTTCCGTCCTCGAAGTCGTACACCCGGTCTTGCGGCGCATCCGCTCGTACGACGCCTCCTAACGGAACTAACAAATAGACTAACATCGACAAGCAAATCAAATTTCCCACCCATCTGAATCTTCTGGCCAACAACTTTCATCACTCCCGCTATAATTTGGTTCTAGCTGACTATATCCTCTGTAAGACCATCATATAATAAAGCGTTTACAAAAGAATCGGACTAACGACTCAACCGTAGGACTCTTCAATTGTTTGCACTAATAACAAAACATCATAACAAACTGTTTGGCATCTTCCTTCACCACCTCGCGCCCAACCAACGATACCCATCCGGCCGAGGACGGTTCGGGAGGGACAGGAGGTCTCGACAGCCCGCAAACAGACAAAAAAAAGCCCCCTTGAGGAAACCCTGAAGGACGCTTATTTCGTTCGGAACATCGCGCACAGTCGAATAAGCGTCCCGCAAGGTCGCTTGATTGCTCGTTGTATGCCGGAAAGTTACGCTGGGTCGGGGATTAGAGGGGGATACGAGACGCTTAATCAGGAACCGAAGGGTTAGAAAATGAAATAAAGGTCGGTGTCGGTCACTTACTTCATTTCGGGCATAAAACGGGCGATTCTTTCCGACAGCTCTTTGTCCTAGATTCACCAAAGCCGAGCACCTCTCCCGCAAACTAACGACGAGCTCGAACCCAATCATTCCCGCGTGCAGGCTCAACCGTTATTCCGGCTGTCTCCGGCCATCATTAACGGAAGAAAAAAGCCGCCGCATCGCTCCCTGACAGTTGACGGGAACGATACGGCGGTTCTATTGGCTGTCTGCCGCTTGCACAACGTCTGCATACGGTCAGGCTTAGTCTTTTATTTTCAAGGCACTCGTATTTGCGAGCGCTACGAGCATTTTCTCGCCTCTCACCATCTCGGATTGACATAAGGAGCATACGGGGGTGGCGGATAAAACAAAATTGTCTCTCATCCATCCCTTGCAGTTCTCATCCGAGCAAGACCATATTGGCGTCATCTCTTCCGGCAGCTCATCTTGCGGTCTTTTCCGAGAATAATACACGTACATCCCTCTTTCTATCCAGATTCGATAACGCGATAAAAAATGCCCCAAACGTAACGTTCGGGGCATTTTGTGCTTTCCTTACAGCTTTACAACGTTTTCCGCTTGCGGACCACGGTTGCCTTGAGCGATGTTGAATTCTACGCGTTGACCTTCGTCAAGCGTCTTGAAGCCGTCGCCCGTAATAGCGCTGAAATGTACGAATACATCGTCGCCGCCTTCAACTTCGATAAAACCGAAGCCTTTTTCTGCGTTAAACCATTTCACTGTACCTTGTACCATTCTGATTACCACCTTCATTGGGATCACATGACCATTAATTGCTGAATCACAATAAAAAATTCACACTTCACATCGGGTTACTGCACCTACAAATAATAACCCTCCGCGCTATGTGAATTAGGTCACGATTTAAGTAACTCCATCATACTACGTTTGTACGAATAAAGCAAATTTCCTTATTGAATCTTTATAAGGACCGGATTCGTCCGCTCCGGCTCCGCGAAGCGAGATGCCGAAACCGCGCGTCGCTTGCGTCATCTGCCCGATCGAAATCTGCCCGCCGGCGCGCTTGCGCGCCTTCCGATTCATTCGGTCCGCGGCCTGCGTCCGGCTCATAATACGTCCCACATTATGCACGGTGCCGTACAACGAATCCCGGTTCTCCTCCGTGTCCTTGCTCCGCACAATAACCGATATGCGGCCCATGCCGCACTCCGTCGATCGTTCGGTACGGCATAGTATACCCTCCTCGAAAGCATCGTAATCGTTGCGCAGCCAATTGGGTCGCAGCCTCGGATCGTTCTCCTTCCCGCGGGCAGCCCGAACGGCAAATTGGCCGCAAGCTGCGTATAAGCCAAATATTCTTGTTCTAAATCAAGATGTCATCCATTCCGCATACCTCTGTATTTAATCCCATTAATTGTTATCCCCACACTTCGCGCAGCGTGGATCGGAACAATTCGTCCAGCCGCTCGTCCAGCGCAGAGTCCGCCGTATGCGAAGCCGCAGCCGCCCGGCCTTCCAGCCTCGGCAAGCTCCGTTCCACATAATCGTTGATCGCTTCGATCCGGGGCTCGTAATCCAACTCCTCGCCCGCTTTCTTCCGCACCAGCAGTTGCCGCACGGCCTCAAACAGCTCGCCGCCGTCCGGAACGATCCGATGAAGAAGCGTTTCGAACGCCATCGGCGGCATTTCGTCGTACCGCTCGATCCACTCGCAGGCGAGAATCGGCCGCAGCACGTAAAAATATTTTTTGAGCTTGACCCGTTCGCCCTGCAGATACATCCGGTAGTTGCCGCGCGCCATATGCAAGTAATGGAACATGCACGACTTCGGCGAGAAGGCGAGCGGCGACAAGCCGCGAAGCCGATCCGCCGCGCCGAATCGCTCCGCATACCGAATCGGCGACTGCAGCCATTCAAGCAGCGGCGGGTTCGACTTGCGGTACAAGCCTAGCGCCTTCCTCATATCCCAGCCGCTAATATCGAGCCGTTGGCTAATCGGCCGCTCGATGACGTCTCTGCGATCGAAGATCGACAAATACCAATCGACCGGCCGAACATATATAAACCGTACGTCGTAATCGCTGTCCCGCGAAGGAAATCCCCATGCCCGGCTTCCGGATTCGCATGCGTACAGGATGCGGACGTTCTCCTCCCGCTCCAGCTTATTCAATTGCTCTTTAATTTCCGTGCGGATGCCTTGCATCCTATCGCCTCCGATCTTGGCTTGCCGATTGGCTGGTTCTATCATCCCCGATCCGCTCCCGTTCGAACATGGCGAAAGTATGGCGACCGACCAAATTTCCATTTTCCCCTCCTGCTTCGCTTGATACAATGAAATGAATCACACTGTCATTCAAACGTCGGGAGGGAGGAACGAACGTGGCTCGAGAAAGCTTCGATAAAGAAATTCAGTTTCTGCGCCTGGTTGCGCTGGCAGGGGGAGCCTACAATCGGCAGCAGCTCGCCTCCCGGCTCGGCATATCCGTCCATACGCTCGACAAAACGGTGCGAAGCCTCAAGCAGACCCTCAGCCTCGCTTCGCCGCAGCTAACCGCCGAACAGAGCACCGAGTTGACGGAAGGACTGCGCTACAACTACTATGAGTCCGCGGACCCGCTGCTGCTGTTTCTGTACCGGGCCAAGTCGCTCAAAGAATCGGAGAGCATCCGGCTGACGCTCCTCGTCTCTTCGTTGCAGGATCGGGAGCTGTCGGCCAAAGACTTGCAGGACCTTTGCAGCGAGCGGATGCCGGCCGATGCGCCGGCCCCGGACGAGAAGACGATACGCGGGGATTTAAAATATTTGGAGGAGATTGGCGTTATCATCCGGTCGGACGAATCGCGCCCCTATCGGTATCGGGCCGCGAACGATCTGATCGACCGGCTGACCGACGACGAGCTGCTCGATCTGTTCGACTACGTCGACGTAACCGCCAACACGCAGGTGCCCTCCGTTCAGGGCTACCTGCTGCGGGACACGCTAAAAAAAGCGCTGCGCAAGCGCGGCTTCCAAGCAAGCGCGGCCGACACGCACCGTTATAAGTACCACTATCATTCGCGCATTTTGGATGAAGCTCATCTTTATACGATTTTCAACGCGATTCGCCAGCGCAAAAAGCTGCATTTTGTATATTTGGCGCCTCGCAAGGGGTTGACCTATTCTTCGCAAAATACGAACCCGCTCTACGAGCGGGAATCGCACGGCGTATCGACGGCCCTGCCGCTGCGCGTCGTCTTCGACCATCAGTACGGACGCTGGTACTTGATCGGCTGGAGCGCACGGACCGGCATTGCGAAGTTTCGGATGGAAGGGCTGACGCAGATTGAAGAAGGCGACGCGGTGCCGGAGGAGCTGTTCGAGGAGCGGCTTGGCCGCGTGCTGGAGCAGCTCCGGTATAGCTGGGTAACCGATACGCTGCACACGGTGAAGGTCGTCGCCAGGTTCTACAATCCGGACCCTCGGTCCGGCGTCAATTTCGTCCGGGAGCGCGTCGAGGCGCAAGGGCAGTGGGGAACGATTACGGAGGAATCGGCACAATCGTTCCGGTTCGAAATTCGGGTAAGCGGCGTCTATGAGATCAAGCCGTGGCTGAGGAGCTTCGGCTCCAGTTGCGAGGTGCTTGAACCGGCTTGGCTGCGCAAGGCGTTCATCGCGGAATGGAAGGAGATCGCATCCTATTATGAGCCTGTTCGAAAAAATATTTAACTGCCAGATTATTTCCCGGCTCGACGAGACGGGCTCGTTCGCGCTCACCTCGCAAGAGAGGACGTGGCTCCGCGCAATGCTCGGGCATGAAGCGGCCGAGACGGCCTTCGCGCCCGAGACGCTGTCGAAGCTGCGTCATATGCTGGAGACGAACGGGAACGGCGAACGCGGCGGCGATGTCCGGGACATCATCATCGAGAAGGCGCGCAGTCGCGAGCGGCAGGTGTACCACCCGCTCCTCCGCCCTCTCCGGCGGATCATGATGGCGGGCGGCGGCGTCTCGCTCAACGTGCGCCTGAAGCACGGCGGCAGCAAGATAGACCAGAACGGGCTCCCCTGCAAGCTGGAATACAATATGGCCAAGAGGGAATGGTATTTGCTCTGGTACGATATGCGCAACCGGACGCTGATATCCACCCGGCTGAGCAATATCGAGGCGGCCCTTGAGACGCCGCTTGCGCCAGAGCTTCACCGCGAGTTGACCGAACGTGTCGATAAGCTGATAGAGGCGCGGAAGAAGCATGCCGTCATCAGCATCGTACAGGCGTACAATTCGGAGCTGTCCCGCATTCTGTATTCGTTCTCCTGCTTCGAGAAATCAGTCTCCTACGACGAGGCGGCCGATCTGTACCGGATTCATGTTACGTACCTGGCCGACGAGAGCAAGTTCCTGCTATCTCGCATCCGGTTTCTCGGCCTGCGGGTTCAAGTGCTCGAAGGCGACCCTCTGAAGCGCCGGATGCGCCGGACCGCCTCTTGGGCGCTGGCGCGATATGCGGAAGCGGCCGAAGACGAGGCTGCGCCGGCGCATGAAGAGGGCAGCGGGTGAAACGAACAAAGCTCCGCAAGCAAGCTGTCCGATACGCGGGCAGCCTGCTGCGGAGCTTTTCTTGCTAGTAATGGCGATGTCGCTTAATGCTAAAGAACCGCACTAACCTTATTCGCCCCCAATCGGCTTTTCCGCCGGTTTAACGAACCGAAGCGACGCTATATGCGCTCAAATGATGGGTTGCAAGACCAAAGCGATGGAATAACGCTCCCTAGATTCATTAGAGCGCCGCACCCTCCATTTTGTCCCCAATAACGTTGCCAGCGTTCGTTAGCTCGGTTCAGCATGGCGGCCTCCTCCGAGCCCGATCCTTGCTCTACCGCCCCGCCATCCAGGCCAGCAGTCTTGGCATGAGGCGCTTCGCATCCTCGTATCCCTGCATGTACAGCTCGTCCAGCCTCGAAGGGCTGCGCTCCATTCGTCCGACCTTCATCGGCTGCGACGGGCGAATGACGAACGCGTCGCCTTCCCGTTCCCGCTCGGCGATATAGTCCAGCGTTGTATTATAAATATGATGACGACTCAGCATAATGCCGACGAACTCCGGGAATTTACGGTAAGCCCGCTTCACGAACCAGCCGAACTTATTGCGCGATTTGCGGTAGTCCGCGTTCCGCGTCAGCACGACAACGTTGCGCCGGTTGCCGTCCTTCTCCGCCTGGCGAAGCGGAATCGGATCGGATATCCCCCCGTCGAGCAGCCGCCGGCCGCCATATTCGACGATCGGCGCAATGAAAGGCAGCGAGCTTGACGCCCGCAGCACCTTCGATATATCGAAGCCCTCGTCGCTTTTGCGATAATAAATCGTTTCCCCCGTATCGCAATCGGTCGTCCCGATGACGAATTGCTCCGGGCTTCTGTGGAACGTCTCATAGTCGAACGGAACGAGCTTATTCGGAATTTCGTCGAAAATAAAGTCCATCCCGAACAGCTCGCCGCGCTTCAAATAATTTCTCCACGACAGGTACCGGGGGTCGCCTACCCAATTGGCGTTCACGACCCGATTGCGGCCAAGCTGTCTCGACAGATAGCTTATTCCCATGCAAGCGCCGGCCGACATGCCGATCGTATACGAAAAATAAAGCTGCTGCTCCGCAAAATATTGAAGTACGCCGGCCGTATAGATGCCGCGCATGCCCCCGCCTTCCAATACTAATCCGATGGCTTCCATCGTGATGCGATCCTCCTTGCCGTACGACAACACAATGTATACATTGTACTCACCGCCCCGCGAAGGAGTCAAACGAGAATGAATGGCATTCCGGCCATCAAAGGTTGAAAAGGTACTCGCTTCTATGTCACAATCATGAAGGGTATGCCATTTATCCATGTAATCGAATACATAAAACCTGTATAGGAGGGACATAGCAATGAAAACGATTAAGCTGGGAACGAGCAATCTGGAAGTCCCGGTCGTCGCGGTCGGCTGCATGCGAATCGATTCGATCGGCAAGCCGGAAGCGGAGCGATTCGTACGGACGGCGCTGGAGGAAGGCGCCAATTTCTTCGATCATGCTGACATTTACGGCGGCGGAGCATGCGAGGAAATTTTCGCGGAAGCGATTCATATGAACGATACGGTTCGCGAGCAAATCATTCTGCAATCGAAATGCGGCATCCGCCCGAGCGTCGGCACGTTCGATTTCTCGAAGGAACATATTCTGTACTCGGTCGACAACATTCTGAAACGGCTTCGCACCGACTACCTTGACATTCTGCTGCTGCACCGTCCGGATGCGCTCGTCGAGCCGGAAGAAGTGGCGGAAGCGTTCGATCTGCTGGAAAGCTCCGGTAAAGTGCGTCATTTCGGCGTGTCCAACCAGAACCCGATGCAGATCGAGCTGTTGAAAAAATTCGTGAAGCAGCCGCTGGTCGCCAATCAACTCCAATTGAGCATCACGAACGTAAACATGATCTCGAACGGCGTCAATGTGAACATGGAGAACCATTCCGCCATTAACCGCGACGGCAGCATTCTCGACTACTGCCGCCTGCACGACATTACGATCCAGCCTTGGTCGCCATTCCAATACGGCTTCTTCGAAGGCGTGTTCCTCGGCAACGACAAGTTCCCGGCGCTGAACGAGAAGATCGATTCGATCGCCCGCAAATACGACGTCAGCAACACGACAATTGCCATCGCTTGGCTGCTTCGTCACCCTGCAAAAATGCAGCCGGTCATCGGCTCGATGAATGTCGGCCGTCTGAAGGACTGCGTCAAAGCGAGCGAGATCGTGCTTACCCGCGAGGAATGGTACGAAATTTACCGTGCGGCAGGCAACGTTCTGCCATAAGCCTAGGCCTGCGCGGCATATACATGCGAACATAACAATAAAGCAGCCCTCTTGCCTTCGGCAGAGGGCTGCTTTATTTAGATAATTCCGCAATTATTCAACCGCTTGCATGTCCCATCCGTTTATTTCCGGCGGATGGTCTTCCAGTACACTAATACACCTTCTTTCTTGAGGGGATTCATTCCTTGTCGAAACCATTTGTTTGTATACGCGCACTATCTCCTCCGCTATCGCTTGATGGCCTTCCAGATTCGGGTGGATCGGGTTGCCGATCGGCCGCAGGTCGAGAAACCGCCCTTTCTTATAGCCGTCGATCCAATCCTTCTCCTTACTTCGAAACAACTGCTCCAGATCCAACAAGTGGACGTCTTCCCATTCGATTAACCGGCGAATGTGCTGATTCACAATCTGAGTCGCCTTCTCCATCACCCACCAGTTAGGGAACGGGTTGTACAAGGTTCCAAGAAGAACGGTTGTCCCGGGACGAGCAACAAGGCTGACGATGCTCCTTATGTTGTGGGACAACTGCTCTGCCGCCCGGCTTAAACCGGACGTCTTCCCGGTTAGCAGCGGCAACGTGTACTTAATAATGTCGTTCCCGCCGATAATGAGCGTCACCAATCGAGATTCTTCGCCTAATCGGTCTCTGCTTCTGGAGATGGATCGCAGCAGCCTATCCGACGTCCATCCCGGCTTCGCATGCAGTTGCAGCGAGATTTCGTCGGATTCCTCCAGCAGCATCTGAACGTGAGCGGGAAAAGGAGAAAGCTTCGTCTTCAGATCGTGCCCAAACGTAATTGAATCGCCTAATGCCAAATAGTCCATCAATTCGCATCCTCCTACTCTTGTGTCATTCGTGTCGTCAGCAACACGATGACCGGCTTTGGTGACATAAATAAGGAATGTTATTATATACCATTCTATTTTCTTTGTCTAATTGTGGAACCGCTTGCGACACCAAAAATTCGCCGACTCTCCTGCCCGCAAACAATAAACGATCCAATTATATAAAAAAGCTGCTGAACATACTCGATTTCTGCCGTCTATACGACAAGGAAATTCGGTTATGCCCACGATAAACCCGATTCACACTTCACCTACCAATTGCTCCGCGTTTCACGTTGCCCCATCGATCGACGCGTTCCAGACTTCGCAACGCCGACAAGGAAAACGATTCTCGCCGCCGAATAGGAGTAGACAGCAAAAAACGTCAAGAATCGAACATTCATTCCCTATACAATAAAGATAGCGAAATCGAGAAGGGGCTTTATCCGAATGAAAGCCGACTATTATAAACAGATTCAAGGGACAATCGATTACGCGGAAGCCCATATCGCCGAGGAGCTGTCTCTGTCGCGGCTTGCTCGGATAGCCGGGCTCTCCGACTTCCATTTTCACCGGGTATTCCTCGCCTTGGCGGGGGATACGATCATGGAATATGTGCGTAAACGCCGACTCGCTCGATCCGCTTACGAGCTCGCCCACTCGGATAGGCGAGTTCTCGATATCGCGCTCGACAACGGGTTCAACAATCATGAAACGTTCACCCGCGCCTTTAAGCGCATGTTCGAAATGTCGCCGGCCGAATATCGCAAGCAGCGGATCAAGCCGCCGGTCTACGGCAAATTGAACGTCATACAGCACAAATATAACCCATACCTAGGAGGAATTCGCATGGAGCATCGAATCGTTGCCAAGCCCGCATTCAAAGTAATCGGCTACGATCTGCACACGACGACGCAAGAGGGGAAAAATCATAAGGAGATTCCGGCCTTCTGGCAGGACTACATTCGCAACGGGCTAGGCTGCCGAATTCCGAACGGGGTGCATCAAGATGCTCCTGTCGAGTTAGGCATTTGCCACAGCTTCGATATGGCCGCCGGCAGCTTTATCTATACGATCGGCATGGAGGCGGAGCATTTCGACGGCGTCGAAGGCGACGGGCTTGTCTGTCATGAGTTCGGCGCTGCGGAATACGCCGTATTCACAACGCCGAAAGTTCCTCGCGAGCAATTCAGCGACTCCATTCAAAGCACATGGGGCACGATCTTCTCGGAGTGGTTCCCCCACTCCGGATACGAGCATGCCGGAACGGTCGAGTTCGAGCTGTACGACGAGCGGAGCGGACCGGAGCAAACAGACGTACAGATGGACATTTATATACCGGTTAGACGCAAGGAAGGGTAACGATTGGAGGCTCGGGTCCGGAACCCGAAACCAAAAACCGTCTGCAAGGATTGCAGACGGTTTTGCTATGCCAACTCTCCAGCCGCGACCCATCGGTCTCTTGTACGGCCTTCTTCATTCGCGTATCTATCGTTTTTCATTCTGCAAGCCCGCGGGTAATTGAAATCTGCCTCTCGTCCATCTTCTTCTATTCTCGCAAAGCGGCAGTCTGACGGACAAGGCGAAAGTGTGACGAACGGCTACGGCTGCATCGAATTACGCAATTGCGCATAAAGCTGCTTCGTGCGCTCGGGATCTTGATCGTTGTAAAAAATGTACGTGCTTTTCAGCTTCATGCGAATGTACGGAGGATTATTTTTGTATATATACAACCTGGTCGCCCCTAGACCGTTCAGAGAAAATTTGCCGCGCGCCACATTGCTCTTCGATTCCCCATTTGTCTTAAATCCCTTCGGCACCTGGTCGACAAGGTCTAGCTGCTCGATATCGGCAAGACTGAAATCGTAATTATACATCGGATAATCGATTTCGACTTGACGATCGGCCGTTAACGTTAAAGTCGGCGAAGTAAGCTCGGACCGGATGAGGAGAAAAGAAACAACGATAATCGTTGCCGCCACCAGGCCGATCGATCCCCATGCGATCATTTTACCCGTCAAGGTTGCCGTATTGACCGTTTCACCGATGCCTACCCGCTTCGGCACGAAAACGGCACGATCGTATGGATTGTGGTACGTAAAGCCATTGGCCCAATATTCGTCGTCGTCCGAGTAGATCGCTTGCCCGTCTTGCGACAGCACTTCCTGCTCCCGGGCATGAATTCGGCGATACGTCAGGATAAGAATAACGACGGGAATAGCGGAAAACAACACGGCTGCCGCCAGCCAGACGCCTGCCAGCGAGGCATTGTCTTCTTGGATAAATAAATAAACTAACGGAAAGTGCAAGTTCTCTACAATCGCAACCATGAGCCACATATAAGACAGCGACCGGCGTCGGGCTTGATTCAAGCTCAAATTAATGTCGCTGTTCTCGCTGTATACTTTCGCCTTCGTTCGACGCATGTAGAAGGAAACCAATAAGAAAACGAATGTGGTCAAGATACCGACGTAGGCGATACCCGCATATGTCTCGTCTTCGCTCATCGCCCACAGCAGCGTGCCGACCGACATCGCCAACGGGATAACGAACAGCCCTATTGGGGCGGACTTCGCATTCTTCAGCCGGGCAACCCGAAGATCGCTATGTACGACATTCTTCTTGCCGACGAACCATTCCTGTTCCCGCTTTAAAGCAAGCGTCGCCCGGAATGCCCGGCGGAATGGAACAACAATGACGAAGAGAAACACGGCCAGCCATAAGAAAAAATAAATAAACGAGAAACCCTCGTAATCTTTCCACGCATTCATCGCCACAAGCGGGATAACGGCCGCTCCCATCCATAAGCTGACTTGCATGAACTGCCGTTTAAACCGGGATTGAATATTCACAAGGGCCGGATGCTCCATCGCATGGGCAGGCAGCGTAACGGCGAACAGCATCCCGTTGCGGTATCGGGCTTGCGGTCTATAGGTTGCCCACATGGCACTATAAAGAATAAGGATCGTAACCAGATGAATAAGCGTAAAAGTAACGAACATAGCGAATCATGCTCCTTCCGGATAAAGGTAGTAGACCGTTAAGGCTGCGGCTCATATTTCATTCGAGCAAAAATGCGATTGCAAAGGTCGTCGAATTGCGACCGCTTTACGCCGTGAATCGACGCCTGAGCAATGATGAGCTGGAGCTGCTCCTCCAACCGTGCCGGCGGCTGGCTTTCCGCACTGGCGGATGCCCGGGAGCTGACCTTCGCGCCATGTCTCCGATCGATAACGATATATCCTTCCTGCTTCAGAAGCGAATACGCTTTATTCACCGTCATTGTATTAATGCCCAAATCTTCGGCGAGCTGGCGAACGGTCGGCAGCCTCTCCATCGGCTCGAGCTGTCCCGTCGCGATGCCGATAACAATCTGGTTGCGCAATTGCTCGTAGATCGGCGTCTCGCTATCCAACTGTAACGATATCACCATACGATTTCTCACCTCGGAAACCAATTAAGTATTACCTACATTAATACAAATAATACTTAAAGTCAACCATTGGAAAATCGCATTTGCTCCGTTTCTGTACATTGCTGAACAGCGTTCGACAGGGGTTATACCGGCCGCTCGATCGTAAAGCGTTCCCCAAGCTTCGCGTAGTCGTTGCCCGCCAATCGGCTTACCGGCCGGAGCAAGGCGGGGTCGATGCGCCCGTTCGCGTAGAGCGGCTCCGCCACATGATACTGTACGACCTTGCCGATCAGCAGATCGGCTGCCGGCAAGCCGTCCGTACCGCCGACCGGAATCGCCTGCTCCAGCACGCATTCCATCCGGATATGCGCCTCCGCGATACCCGGAACGGCAATCTTCAGGCTCGGCACGGGAGTAAGGCCGGCCAATGCGACCTCGCTCTCGTCAGGCGGCAGGTTAGCAGCCGTGTCATTAATCTGGCGAATATACGATTCGTGGGAAATGTGCACCACCAGTTCTCCGGTTGCGATCGCATTCCGCGAGGTGTCCTTGCGCTCGCCCGCCTTTCGCTGCACCGACACTGCGATCATCGGCGGGTTCGCGGTCACAATCGTGAAGTAGCTGTAAGGCGCCGCATTCAGCACGCCCTGCTCGGACAGCGTCGTAACGAACGCGATTGGACGCGGAATAATGCTGCCGACAAGAAGCTTATAGTTGTCCCGTTCGCTCTGTCTTGCGGGATCGATCGAAATCATGGCCGTCCCTCCCGTATTAACGTTATTAAAAGTTCCCGCCCTTAATGATTGCCGCCGTAATGAACTTGAAACCATTCCGCCGCGGCGCTCGCCTCCGATTGCGTCAATCGGTGACCCGCGCGCTCCCAATGTACAGCGACCGAAGCGCCGGCATTATGAAGCAGTGCCCGCAATTCCTCCGTCTCCTGCGGAGAGCAGATCGGATCGTTATGCCCCGCCGCAATAAACACCCCCGTACCGGTCAGATCGGGCAGCCGGACGCCTCTTCTCGGCACCATCGGGTGATGCAGGATCGCTCCTTTAAACGCGCCGGGATAGTGAAACATCAGACTTCCGGCAATGTTCGCCCCGTTGGAGTATCCGACGGCAACGAGGTTGCTGCGATCGAATCCGTATTCGTTAGCCGCTCGATCCAGAAAATCGTTCAGCTCCTTCGTTCGAATAACGAGGTCTTCTTCGTCGAACACCCCTTCCGCCAGTCTACGGAAAAAGCGCGGCATTCCGTTCTCCAGCACATTCCCCCTTACGCCGAGCACGGACGAGTCCGGCGAGATTAGCTCGGCCAGCGGCACCAAATCTTGCTCGGCGCCGCCTGTGCCGTGGAATAAGACCAGTACCGGCGCATTGGAATCCTTCCCCTGTATAAAAATATGCTCCATTATTGGTTCCCCTCCAGCTCGCGCACTTGAATCGGCATCAAATTGTTTTCGATCATTTCCCGTTGCGGGTCGAACCATTCCGGCAGCATCAGTTTCTCCCCGAGCGCATCCGGCTCTTCATCGCGTGCAAAGCCCGGAGGATCGGTCGCGATCTCGAACAGAATACCGCCGGCTTCACGAAAGTACAGCGCGTTAAAATATTGACGGTCCACAATCGGCGTCGGATGAAACCCGCTTTGCTCCACATGCGTTCTCCAGCGTGCATGCTCGGCGTCATCCGCCGCACGCCATGCGATATGATGCACGGTGCCCGCTCCGCCTAGCCCCGGAGCGACCGGATTAATCGGAAGATCGATAAGGTTGCCGATGTCGGCGGTTGATTGATAGCGGACGTACAATCCTTCCTGACCGACTTTGCGCAGTCCCATCACATGCTCAAGCAGATCGGCCGTACGCTCGGGAGCGGTGCTGTACAGAATGGCGCCGCCGAATCCTTTGATCGCTTTGTCCGCCGGAACGCCGCCGAACGACCATTGGCTTGGCGCTCCGGCTTCGCGCTCGACGATTTCGAGCTTCAAGCCGTCCCAGTCTTCAAATTGCAAGTACGTTTCCCCGAATCGGGTCGTCTGTTCGCAAGCGATCCCGAACCGTTTCAACCGGGCAACCCAGAACGAGAAGCTTCCGGTCGGCACCATGTACGTCGTGACGCCGACTTGCCCGCCGCCGATGCGGCCTTTGCGGGAATGCGGCCAAGGGAAGAACGTAATGATCGTACCCGGACTGCCCTGCTGATCGCCAAAATAAAGATGATATACTTCGGGCGCATCGAAGTTGATCGTCTTTTTCACCAGCCGCAAGCCGAGAACGCCCGCATAGAAATCGACATTGGCCTGCGCGTCGCGAACGAAAGCCGTAATGTGGTGAATGCCTGCCGTTTGATATTGATTTGTCATGGTTTCCAGCTCCTTCAATGTTATTAAATTAGAGTTTGTAATCCTCAACGGGATTAATGATCCGACGGCGGAGAAAATATTCCGACTCGACTTATCGCATTATTGAGAATCTTTATTTTAAGATATTAGCCATAAAAATGCGCCTTTTCTCGCAGTGCGCTTCCCATTGCCGCCGTTCAAGCGAAGGCTTCCAGCGCACCTTCCGCAGCATACAGGGTTTCGTTGCGCAACGGCGACCGGTCGGTCGCACCCTTGCCTGTCGTCAGCGCGCATGGGTATTCGACGCGCGACTCGTCATGAGACGATGCCCTGCTTGGTTCAGCCTACTAGACTCGCTACCATCGGATTAACGACTCCTTGCGTCAAGCACGCGAAGATCGCGCTTCGCGATCTTCTATTTAAACCCCGCCTGCGCGAATTTGCCGAGCTTCTTCAGCAGTTGACTCGCCATCCGCCGCTCTTCCGCCGTTAGCCCGGCTATTGCGCTGCCGATGACCTCCGCATGCTGCGGAAACACCTCTTCGATAAATCGCTTGCCGGCATCGGTAATCTCCGCATAGATAAGCCGACGATCCTCCGTCGATGCCCGTCGCGTTACAAAATGCTTCTTCTCCAGCTTATCGACCACGTACGTAATATTGCCGCTGCTCATCAGCACTTTGCTGCCGATCTGTTGAATAGGCTGAGCGCCTTTGTGGTACAACAATTCCAACACGCCGAACTCCGTCCGGTTCAGCCCATGACGCCGGATATCCCGATCGGCATGCGCATTTACCCATTGGCTGGCTCGCGATAAAGCAATATAGAGATCAAGCGCGTCATCCTGAGGGCCGCCGTTGCTGCGCTCCGTCATCCAGGTTCACCTTCTTTATTTGACTCGTCATCATTTATCTTAAATTTAAGATAATTTATTTTGAGACGGTTGTCAAGCGGGCTAACATGCTTTTATTGAAAAGACTTGCCCGCGGACTGGATACCTGTAAAGGGAGAGGCCGCGGAGCGCTTAGATAACCGCAGCCGTTGCGGACGGAGCTGAGCTTCAGCCTCGAAGAGAAACGGCGAATCGTGTTGGTTATCATCCTCTGGGGGACTCCTTCATCTGCAAAATATCCCCCCATATAGTGCAAGCCGCGGACTTGTTGTTTGAATCGACGCCGAACGTCCGCTTACAATGCGGCTAATCCTTGTACCACCGGACGATCTCTCTCCGATGCGTGAAGACGAGCAGCATAAAATTAAAGAGCCATACGAGCAAAATCGCCGTCTCGTACGAGCCGTACGCAAGATAGCCGGAAAGCAGCAGCATGCCGAACGCGACCTGAAACCCGTCCGTATCGGAAGAAGGCGGCTTCCCTTGACCTATTAGCCAAGCGCCAGCCAGCAGCAGCGCGAGAATAACGGCGTAAGCAAGCGATGCCTCAAATCCGGTCAAGCCGCTCCATACGCCGAACGTCACCGCGATCGCTTTGCCGCCCTTCCATCCCATGAAAGGCGAGAAAGCGTGACCGAGCATCGCGGCCGCTGCCGGAAGCACGATGCCGTACCCCGAGACGTGGCCGAGTTGCAGGAGGCCGAGCATCGCCGCGTAGCCTTTGCCGAAATCGAGCGCGACACCGGCCATTCCGTATACATAACCGGACGTTCTCCACAGATTCATTGCGCCGGGATTGCGATCCCCATGCTCGGTTAAGTTGCGATGCGCCAGCAGCCCAAGCCAATAGGAGAACATAAGGGAACCGAGGAGGAACGACAGAATGGTCCATACTAGCGTCATCATCGCTTTTTCCTGCCCCCAACCTCGACCTTGCGCCCTTTCCAAGCGACCTGCCCGAAGAAGACAACCTGATAAACCGAGTACAGCATGATGTAGAGGAAGAAGACCGTACTAAGCAAATGAATGGCAGGAAGCCACCAGCCGAACCGCCCCGTATAGTGGAGAAAATAGTAGATTTGAGCCGTATACAGCACGTATCCCGCCGCCAGCGGCAGCGCCCAGCTCGTAGCCAGCAGGAAGGGCGCCGTCTCCGCCGCAATCAGGCCGACCAGCCATACGGCAACAAGCAGCGTCGTCCAGCCGCTTAGCTTGCCCGTGCTCAGCACCGCCCCTTTGCCGAACCCTTCGATCTCGCTTCGAATGCCGCCCGGATACATCCGGAAAGAGACGCGGCCGCGCCCGATATAGTTGGTAACCGGCACGCCGGCTCGACGCATCGCCGCTCCGAGGTTCAGATCGTCCAACAGCTCGGACTTGACGCCTTCGTGGCCTTTGGCTTTCTCGTAATCTTCGCGCGAGACGAGGATACAAGACCCGTATAGCCCCTTGTTCGGATTGCTCCGCTCCATCGGCGAAGTAAAAGCGAACAGGCCGAGCAAATTCGGAATAAGCGCCAGCCGCTCGTACAACTTGTCCGCCTGGTGATAAGGCACGACCGAAATCGCCCCTCCGGTCCGCGCTCTCGCCGCCAGAAGCGCCGACAGCGCATCATCGGAAGACAACCGGACATCGGCGTCCAGAAAAGCAAGCAAATCGCCCGTCGCGTGCAAATAGCCGTTCCACACCGCCCAATTTTTCCCCGTCCACCCCGGCGGCAGCATCGCGTTCGCAACGACCTTCACGCCGCAGCTCTCCGCGATTGCCCGCGTCCGATCTTCCGAGCAGTCGTCGACGACGATGATCTCAAGCCGGACCGAAGAGGGCAGCTTCTGCCGCCCAAGCGACTTGAGAAGATGCGGCAGGCTGCATTCTTCATTCCTTGCGGGAATAATGACGGACAGCTTGCCCTCGACCGGAGACCGAGGCGGCTGCGGCGGCACGGCAGGAATCGTGTGGCGGCGGAATAGTACGAATCCCGCTCCGCACATCCCGATAAGCAGAAGCGCGATAACCGTTTCCATGCGATCGCCCCCGTCCGAATGGTTGTTATTACCTATCGTATTGCACAATCGGGCTGTCTATGATTCCCGATGACGGCACAGCCTGCATGACCTCGGCGCCGTCGCGCGCGGCGAACGGGAACAGGCTGCTACAGCTTAAACTTTTCTACCGCGGCTTCAAGGCCTTCGCTTCGCTGCCTCAGCAGTTCCGTCGTGTCGGCGATGCGCTGCGCCGCTTCCAATTGACGCTCCGACATTCCCCGAATCGCCTCCGTATTGTCCGCCGATTCACGGGAAATGTGCGAGATTTGGCCGACCGATGCGGCAACCTCCTCGGAGCCGGCCAGCACCTCCTGCGCCGCCGCCGATATCTCTTGGATCTGATTGTTGACGAGCGCGAAACGGTCCATCGTATCGCTGAACAGCCGCTCGACTTGGCCCGACAGCTCCGTCCCCTTCATCATCTCCCGGCTGCCGGCGTGCATCTGCTCCCCGATTCGGGCGGTGCCTTGTTGGATCTGCCCGAGCAGCGACGTGATGTGCATCGCCGATGCGGTAGAGGCCTCCGCAAGCTTGCGTACTTCGCCCGCGACGATCGCGAAGCCCGCGCCATGCTCCCCGGCTCTTGCCGCCTCGATCGAGGCATTAAGCGCCAGCAGCTTGGTCTGATCCGCGACCGTGGTGATCGATTGGAGCACCGGCTCAATTTCCATCATATACGTATTGAGCGCCTGTACCGTATCCGATGTCTGGAGCGCCACATCCGCGATCGATCCAACCTGCTCCCGCAGCCAACGAATCGCTTCGCGTCCATGCTGCGCCGTCTCCAACACCTCGACCGACGCCATCGAGACATCCGCCGACGCTTCCGAAACGCGCCCAATCGCCTGCGTAATATCCTCCATCGACTTGGCGCTTTCCTCCGCTCCGATCCGTTGATGCTGTGCGCCGTCCGCCAGCTTCGCAATGGATTGCTCCAGCTCCACGTTCAACGTCACCATCCGGTTCGCTTCCGAGCCGAACTGTTCCGTCGCTTGTACGAGGCTGTGCGCCGTCGCCGCTACATCCTGCATCACGTCTTCCAGCGTACTGCCCAGCCGCTCGCTCATCCGCAGCATGGCCGCATAGGCTTGTCCAATCTCGTCGGCGGATCGAACCCGTAGCGTGCCAAGCTGGGTTTTCGCCTCCACAAGGTCGCCTTGCGCGATCGCTTCCGCACTTCGCACGATGACGCCGAGCGGCCGCAGCGCGCGGGAGATAAACCACGCAATAAGCGCAAAAAGCAGCAGCGTCGCCGCGCCCATCACGATAAACAGCGGCTTGCTCGTATTCATAACATCGTGGTAGATCGTATTTGACACCGTCACGTCCGTATCGATGCCGATCGCCCCGATAATTTTGCCCGACCCATTCCGAAGCGGCGCATACGAAGAAATATAACTCCCGTATTCCGGATTATGGATAACGTCCGATTTGGCCGGCTGTCCGTTCAGAATGGCCTTGATCGCCTGCGTCGGCACATCCGTCACTTCCCCGATCGGCGAAGCGGAATCGGAATCTTTCGGCTGGCCGTCGACGATCAGCAGCGGCTGCCTCTTGTCGTTGAATTTGACCGTATAGACGTACAAGGCGCCGATCTGCGTCCGATAGCGGTTCAGCTCCTCGCGAATGGTCCAATAAAGATCGTTCTCCTGCGCATCCAGCAGATACGTCTCGTAAGTCGTTGCGTCGAATTGACCTGCGTAGGCTTCCGCCATATGAATGCTGAAGCTGCCGATCGCTTCCTCGCTCGCTTTCTTCGTGTTCTGAATCTGCATATAGATTAAGGAAGAGGACAGGAGGAGAAGTATAGCGAGGATAAGAATAGACAGCTTTAATACAATCTTGCTTCTCAGTCTGCTCATGAGGTTCGTTACTCCTTTGGATGTAGTACTTTTTTCCTAATGCTTCGACAACAGCGCTTACATTCCCTTCTTTAATTTCTTAACAATATGCAAAAAGAACGGGAATTCGCCGCCGGCTTTCCGATAATCGGCGATTCTGCAGAACGGTCTGCGGGACGGCATCTCGGAATAGGCCGCCGAACAAATGCCACGTGTTTAATGGAACGAGAACAAAGCGGCGGCTTGCCCGGCGGATGGCGGAACTTGATTCGAGCTCCGCTGTCTTCCATAATGGACAGTGTGATATACCGTCCCGTATATCAAGATCAGATCCTTAAGGAGAGAAGCGCAATGAATCTGCATAATCGTACCGCCATTATTACCGGAGCCGGCAAAGGAATCGGCAAGGCCGCAGCGATCGCGCTGGCCAAGGAAGGCGTTCATCTCGGCCTGCTGGCGAGAACCTCCGCCGATTTGGAGACGCTGCAAGCTTCGTTGACGAGCGAATACAGCATCAAGGTATACATAGCGGCAGCAGATGTCGCCGACAAAGCTCAAGTCGATCAAGCGATCGCGGCGCTGGCGCAAAGCCTCGGATCGATCGACATTCTTATTAACAACGCCGGCATTGCGCAATTCGGCACGCTGCTCGATATGGAGCCGGACCAGTGGCATCGGATCATTCAGACGAATCTGATGGGCACCTACTACGTAACGCGGGCGGCGCTCCCGACGATGCTCAGCCAGAACAGCGGCAGCATCATTAACATCGCGTCGACCGCCGGCGAGCGCGGCTTTGCGACCGGCTCCGCCTACGTCGCCTCCAAGTTCGCGGTCATGGGCTTGACCGAATCGCTTATGCAGGAGGTTCGCAAATCGAACATTCGCGTTACGGCGTTGACGCCAAGCACGGTCAATACGGAGTTGGCCGCCAATGCCGGATTGAAAATCGGCGACGAAGACCGCATGATGCAGCCGGAAGACGTAGCCGAGCTCATTCTGGCTGCCTTGAAGCTGCCGCAGCGCGTCTTTATCCGAACGGCCGGCATCTGGACGACGAATCCGCAGTAAAGACAAAGCGACCGCTTATCGGCTAAACAAGCCGATAAGCGGTCGCTTTGTCTTCGGAGTTGAATTAAGTTAGGGTTACGCTCTTGATGGGGGGATGGGCCCTTGCATCCCTTTTTGTGTCGCACCAGCACGGCCAGCGTGCCGACGCGCTCGCGCTCTTCGAATCAGCGCAGCTCCGTCAATAGCCGCTCCAGCTCCCGCTCGCAATCCGCCGCCGTCTTCCATCGGCCTTCCAGCAAGCCCGTCAAGAAGCGCTTTACCGGCGGTTGAAGGGTTAGCTCCTCCTCCCAACCGCGCTCCTCCTGCCCCTCGCGCGAAACATAACCGGCATACATGAGAAATAGGAACAGATGCCCCAGTCCGTTCAGATCGCTCGACGGCTCCGGCTTCCGCATTCGCCGCTTCACGGCGCTCCACCCGTTCCCGACCCCGCCTGCCTCCGGCAACTCCTCCGCTCCCCGCCATTTGTCCGGCTGCTCCTCTCCGATCTGGCACGCCAGCCCGAAGTCGATCAACCATACCGATTCGCCGCTTCGGATCACGTTCGGGATCCGCACATCTCGATGAACATAGCCCGCTTCATGCAAATAACGCAGCGGACGCAGCACTTGCAACACGATCGTCAAAGCCTCCCTCTCCGTATAAGCGTATCCCAACTCCATAATGGATTGCTCCAGGTTATCGCCTTCCACAAGCTCCGTCACCAGTATCGTCTCGTTCCGATGTACGGCCTCGTCCAGCCATTGCGGTATTTGCGGGTGCCGAAGGCGGCGCATAAGCTCGCTCTCGCGCCTCAGCATCTCCCGGCCAGCCTCCCGCTTGCTTGGCTTGCTCCGCTTCATAAGAACGGCGGCGCCCGTCCTCAGATCGGTGCAGCGATACGCCTGACCGTAGCTGCCCATGCCGAGCGGCCGCTCCACCCGATACTTGCCCGCCCATACCGTCCCCTGCCGAAGCGGATAGTCCAGCCAATCGTTTCTTCGTTGCCGCCACCAAGCGCCAAGCATCCGAATCCCTCCCTGCCTTCCCATACGAGAACCGCCGAGCTTCGGTTTCCGGACGGGGCGGAATAGGCTCGATCCGACGAAACCCGAATTGCGCCGTGCCGTATTACCGAGTATGCTTCTTGTCGCTTCGTTCTCCGACAGACTCAATCCCAGGAGGTCATGTCATGCTCAGACATTGGGTGAAACGGCTGCTTCACTCCCTTACCGGAAGCAAGCATCACGGCAAGCACGGTCACTACGGTCATTACGGCCATCAACATTACAGCAGCAGCGACCATAAAAAACAAGGCGGCTATCACCCGCCCCATCATACGCCGTACGGCCACGGCCACTACAAGAAAAAATACGGCAGCTACAGCAGCTAACCCGCAATCAAGAAAAGCCCTGAACGAATCCGGCAGCTATCGTGCCGCGTTTCGTTCAGGGCTTTATTTTGTCCATTCTCTTCTATACGTTGACCTTATCATGTAACGCCGGCTCATCCCCAACCGAGTCTCCAACGCCTCCATTCGATTGCGGCAGCTTGAAGATCGTCATTGGGCTAAGCCTTATTGATTAATGTACCGCTCGAAGATCGAACCGAAATCTTTGACCTTATACTGCTTATGCGTATCGAGCAGCCAATTGAAGGCCGCCTTGTTGACCGCATCGAACTGCGCCACGACGTTGAAATCGGCTTTGTGCACCGACTGAATGGTCGTGGAGGCCATATTCAGGCTGTTCCTTGCGAACTCCAGCGCAATGCTGTTCTCATGCGTAATCTCGGCGATTTTCATCAGCGCTTTATAGAGGTCCTTCAGTTCCTCAATATGCTTCTTATGCACGTCGATCGAGAGAACGACGGGACCGATCGCGAATTTAATCTCGACATCGAGATCGACCGTTCCGGCCGTCTCCAGCGAGACGCTTGAAATCGGATGCGTCGCATAATCGTAACGCCGAAGCGTCCGTTTCTTACTTATTGCGCTGGTGCCGTCGAGATGAATGAGCGCCAGATTCGTGAAACAATATTCGTCGGCCTTCGATTTGATAAGAAAATAAATCTTCTCGTTATCCTCATGCAGAACGTAATCGTCCGAGTCGACTTTGTCGTAATTGTCGGGGTGGATGACCGAACCGACATCGCTAAGGCCGAGCATATCCGCCGCTATTTTGCCAAACATCAGCACCAATCTCCTTCTCATTTCAATTATAAAAATTCTTTAACCTTATAAAATATGCCTTATTCAGCATGAATAAGCGATAAGTCCGGCACATCGCTCCGCATATGGCTCATCGTCGACTTGAACTGCTGCTTCGCCTGATTCAGCTCGTCGGCGGTCGCAAGCTCCATCGGAACGATTCTGTAATCTTTCCAATTCTTATAGTAGGTATAAGTCGGCATAAAAGCCGGGTTCACGATCTCGATGGCAGTTCGACCGCCCGCCGTCGTCTTCACGACGTCGACGAAGCCGATGCCGCCGATCCGCTTCTTCGTTCCCTCTTGCGAGGATATGAAATTGCCTAACGAATAGAACACGAACGTACGGTGGCCGTCCTGTCCTTCCACCCAAGCAGGCGGCTGAAGCACATGCGGATGGTTCCCGATAATAACATCCACGCCCATATCGGCAAGCTGCTTCGCTAATGTCTGCTGCTCGGCGTTCGGCCTATCCTCGTACTCCTTCCCCCAGTGCATCGCGACGACTACCACATCCGCCAGCTCCTTCGCGCGTTCCACGTCTGCGCTTATGGCGTCGGCATCGATCAGATTGACCAGGTAATCCTTGCCTGCGGGCACCGGAATACCGTTCGTACCGTACGTATAAGCCAGCACCGCGAACGAAATGCCGTTGCGGGAGACGGTTCGAATCTCGGCCTGATCCTCTTGGTTCTTATATGCTCCCGCATATGGCAAACGGAGCTTGTCCCAATACTTCAATGCGCTCTGAATCGCTTTCTCTCCTCGGTCCAGCGTATGATTGTTCGCCAGCGTGACGAAGTCGACTCCCGCTTCCTGAAGCGCATCGCCAACCTCATGAGGACTATTGAATCTCGGATACGTCGACAGTCCAATCTCCTTGCCGCCGATCATCGTCTCTTCGTTCGCGATCAACAGCTCGGGCTTGCGCATCGTGCCGACGACTTCCTGAAATATCGGGCTAAAATCGTATGTACCGTCCGGCTGCTCCGCTTCTCTGTATATCGGGCGGTGAATCAAGACGTCGCCGATCGCGCCCAGCGTTACGGTGGAGACGACCGGCTCCGAAGCGTCCGATTGATCGATCTCCGGCTCCGAGTCGGGAGACGCTTGATCGATCGGCGGCTGCGCCTCCTCCTCGCCCCCCGGCCGCTCCCCTTCCGCGCTGTCCAGCTTGACCGGAATCTCGACCGATCCCGAGGTGCTGCCGACATATCCGCTCTGGCTTCGCAGTTGCGAGCATCCGGCCAGTATGACAGCGGCGAGCAATAACGCTATGTATGGCATCCAATATTTTCGAATATAGAAGACCTCCCCCTTCATACCTTCTCTTTATACGAGCATCTCTCGTATTTTGTTGCAAATACTGGAATTATGTCCGATTGATAGACGATAACGCGATAAATTGAATCTCGCAGCCTATTTTCTTCCGCCTCGATAGCCGCAGCACATCAAAGAGAACCACATCCCTGTAACGGATATGGTTCTCGCTATTTTACACCAGCCTAGCGATCCCGGTACATCATATAATTCAATAAATGCTTCAAAAAATCGACCGGCCGCTTCTGCTCCTTCAGCGCTTCGACGGCAAGACAGTAATGCCGCCACATCTCTTTCTTCGCGCCATCCCGTCCCAGAATTGTGACGAATGTCGACGTATTGTTCTCGGCATCCTGCCCCACGGGCTTGCCCAGCACGCGCTCGTCGCCCTCGGAATCGAGCAGATCGTCCTTGATCTGAAACGCAATGCCCGCATGATAAGCGTATCGCTGCAGCACGCCGATCTCCTGTTCGCCGGCCTGCGCCAATATGGCGGGCATAACAAGGGCCGCTTCGAACGCGATGCCCGTCTTGCAGTAACAGATCGTATTCAACTGCTCCAAGGTGAGCGCTTTGCCTTGGGAGCTTAAATCCATCTCCTGCCCTCTGCACAGCACCTCCGCCTTGCGGGCCGAGTATTGGATCAAAGCCAGCACATGGGCCGCTTCGAACGTCGCAAGCGACGCTTGCTCCTGAATGGCTCTCTGGATCAGAAGCAGACCGGTCAACTCCGCCGTCGCGCTGCTATAAAGCCGATGAAGCGTCGCGCGCCCCCGCCGGGTGGACGCATTATCCTGCGAAGGCAAATCGTCAAAAATAAGCGAGGCCGTATGCATATATTCCAACGACCGAAGCAAAGGCAGAAGCGCCTCCGCTTGCAGCCCGTACTCCTGAACGCCCATCACCCACGCCAGCACGGGACGCAGCCGCTTGCCGTCTCCGTCGAGACTATAGTTGGCCGCTTCGATCAACCGATCTTCCATTTGCGCCGGTTCGGCCGGCTTCGCAACGCGAAGGGCGCCGTTGATCCGATCGCGGGCCGACTGCACCGTCTCTCGAAACCGTTCTTGCATGATACGGTCGTTGCGAAGCGTATGGACCAATTGGTCCCGCAGCAGCTTATCGAGAAAATCGACGTCGTCCGCCCGGTCCGCCACACGTTGAAGAAGCCGACTAAACGCCGGATTGCCGGAGGCAAAAACGTTCATGAGGCGACGATACTCGGCTGCGCCGATGCGCGCCTTACATCTTTTGAGCCCGTTAACGGCCCGGTTCAAAATAACTTCGCGAGTATCGGCATCGCACCGATAGACGTCTCGAATCAGATAATGGATGACCGCCCAATATAATTCGAACGGATTGATAAGATCCGGACGCCGCTCGCGATATTGATAGTAATACGTGTAAGGCGTAACCGCCCCGTCGCGTATATCGTCGAACATATCGGCGAAATCGTCGGCCAATTGATTATAGATGCCGTAATAAAAGGTTCGGCTTTCGAACCCCTTCTCCAGCGGCGCGCGAATGACGGAACGGGCCATTAGACGGGACGAAGCCGATTTTAGAATAACCGGAATATAAAGCTCCTCGTTCGTATAGTCCGCACGGGACATCTCCTTGGCCCGGTCCAGCTCCTGCGAATGGAAAAATACGAATGCCTGCTCGAAAAACAAGCTCTGCTCCTCAGGCCGCTGGCGAAGCTTTATATATTCGAACGCTTCCGACAGCTCCGACCGAATGTAGCGGAACATGGCTCCCTTCGCTCCGCTCCATTCGCCCAGCGCCTCCGGCACCGCCCCCGTCAGAAGCGCCGTCCGGATCGCATCGGAGTACTGTCGCTTCTCTTGATCGGACAACACCTGCGAGTCGAGCAAGTCGTCAATGAACGGGTAGGTCAGGCCGTAGGAGTAGCCGAGACGAAGCGCCTCGTCCAATCTTCGCGAGCGCTCGGCAGGCGGTTGGCCGTCACCCATATCTTCGATGACATGCAGCACGACGCCCAATATAATTTTGATTAGCTTGCGCTGGGCGTTCTCGGCGTCCATGCCGTCCGGTATATGGGCCGACACGCCCTTCAGCTTCTCGATGACCCATATGGCGGCAAGCTCAACGTCTTCCTTCTGCGCCCATCGGTAGAAATCGGCTATGCTGACGAAAGACGGCGCCCCTTCCCGGACCGCAGCCTCATGCGAGGTCAGCCACCGCTTAGTATCGGCGGCTAACCGCCGCATGCGATCTTGCGTATATGGGGAGTCCATCGACGCCCCAAGATCCCGCATATAAATATAGCGGACGCTTCGGTCCAGATAAGCATCCAGTTTGTTCGCAAGCCGCAGCCTGCGAATACGATCGGCGCAGTCTCCGTCGGAAGACCGTTGGCTTCTTCGAGCGAGCCGAGGCAGCCATGACCGGCGATGAATATGCTTGCGCTGCCACCGCTCAATATCGTCCGTCATCGCCGCGACGTAAGTCTTGCTTGTCACCTGCCCGTACAGCGCCGCGAAGTAGCTGGCGGCTTTCCGTTCGGCCTTCCGATAGCATGTATCCGGCTGTACGATCAGTTCCTTGTTCTTAAGCTGCATAGGGGCATAACCTCAACTTCTGTAGTGGTTGGAGCGTCGATATTCAGGGGGCTGCTGCCTATTGATACGGGCGTGGGAGGAAGATGGTTGCGTCCGGATCGAAGAAGCTTCTATCGCAACCGGAGTCTTTTATCGTATTCGCATGAAATAAGGACCATGTCAGTCCCATCGGAATGACATACCAAGATAGCGAAAGGACAGCAAAGCCCGGCCTCGCAAGGCCGGGCTTATCGTCTCCTCTATTCTTGCGCGAAATACGATCCAATCGATCTGCATGCCCGGCTTGACCTCTTCGGGCTTCAGCTCGTAAAGCTCTGCGGTCGTTCGACCTTCACAAGCCTCCGTCTCATCCAGCCGCCTTCCGCTCCGTTCGTCTGAACGGTCGTCATCCGTTGGCCGTTCAAACTATGCATGCCGGCATAAACGATTATTCGCTAAAGGGAGCCGACAGGTCGGCAACTGCCGGCCGGCTGCCGGTCAGAGCGTCAACGCAGGGCCGTATCTCGCCAGAAACGCTTCCTTCTCTTTGTAATCGGGCATGATGCTCCCGACGCGCCTCCAGAATGACCGGTCGTGATTCATATGCGTAAGGTGGCACAGCTCGTGAACGATGACGTAATCGATCACTTCAACCGGCGCCATCGCCAGACGATAATTAAAGGTCAACTGCTTGCTGGAGCTGCAGCTTCCCCACTTCGTGCTGGATTCGACGATTTCAATCGATTTGGGCGCAACCTTCAACTGCTTCTGATAGGGCTGGATTCTTTTCATCACAACGGTCTTGCAACTGGAAAAATAAAACTTTTTTAATCGTTGCCGAAGCTCCTCCTCGCTCGCCGCCGACGTATCGATCAGCTCGTTCAACGAGCAATATCGCCCGAGGTGGAGAAACTGGCCCTGCTCGCTATATGGTTTGCCTTGCGGCGCTTCTCTTCTTGCCTCAATCGCATCGAGCCGTTCCGCAATCCGCTTGCCGTGCTGCCTCACCGCTTGCTCGATCGCTTCGACGCTTGAACCGTTAGGAGCTTTCACTGTCACAAGCCCGTTAGGATCGACATGGATCGAAAGCTTCTTCCCTCGCCCATATGCAACATGGACTTCGATTGTTCGCTGTCCCCATTCAACTCTCATCATCGTCATCATTTCTTTCGAAGTATTCTAACCGCATCGTATCTTTTCAGTTTAACGGCTTCCGGATGCCGCGTCCATGCGGCCTGATCGATTCGCACTCTTTCCGCATTCAAGCTTTCGGCATTCATCAGCCAGATAAAAACGCCAAATAACAGGGACAGCCTCCCGCGCACGGAACAAGAGAAGCCCGGCCGTATAAGGCCGGGCTTAGGCGTCTGCCGAGAAAATCTCCCTCGCCGGCCTGTAAACGAGATAAGCGCCTCATAGCAGGCACTTATTTCGTTTGAACCATCGCACGTAATCAAATAAGCGCTCCGTAAGGTTGCTTAATCGCTCGCTAGGTACTGGAAAGTAACGTTGGCTTAGGGATAAGCGTCCGTGTGAAACGCTTAATTGGGAATGGAGCCTTTAGCGTGCACAATAACAGGCTGTGTCGGATACTTATTAAAGCAAGGCGTGGGGTCGACCAACCCGCGCTGTAGGCGTAATCCTCCTGTTGCGCTCCTACCCACCTCCGAACTGCAGAGAACCCCGGATGTCTTGGAACAAGACATCCGGGTTCTCGACACTCAGAGTCCGACCGCACGGGGTCGGGTCAAGACAGCGTTGGGGCCGGATTACATTGCGGATTCCTTCATATATTCCAGACCGCTTATAATTTGCACATCCCGATCAAGCTCTTTCAGACGCTCCTTCATGGAGGGCACATCCGCTCGATGGACGATGCAGAACGCCGCATTGTCTTCCACGCCCGAGATCCATCGAATATGAAAGATATGCCGGGTTATCTTCTGCAACGAAGCGATCTCGCTGCTTCGCACCAAGAACCGCTTATACGGCGTTAGCCCCGTAAACCCAACCTCAATCATACAGTACGCAATGGAATGCGCCAGTATCGAATAGATCGCCTGCTGCGCTCCAAATATAAAACCGGCGGCAATAAGTATTGCAATATTAATGATAAAAATAACGGAGCCGGCAGTTGCGCGCCGGAAGAGCGGCAGCAGCTTCACTGCCGATTCCGGCTCGTCGAATCTGTCGCCGTGGCGCACCAAATAAAACCTTGTTCCAATGCCTGGTTAGGGCTAGAAGCTATCGCTCTGACTCGATTTACAATAGCAAAAAACCGCATCTTCGTCAGATGCGGCCAGCAAGCGCTGTAATGGGCATGCGTGCGCATTCACACCGTCACGCCCGTCCCTATCGGCACCATGTACATGCCTGTGCGGTCGTCGCTGCGAATGACAACGTCGATGCCGTAAATCTCCTTCACCGACCGCTCCGTCACGACAGACTGCGGATGCCCTTGCAGCACCAGCTTTCCTTCCTTCATCACGAGCAGGTCGTCGCTATATCGAATCGCTTGGTTCAGGTCGTGAAGCACCATAACAATCGTCAATCCGTGCTCGCGATTCAACCTGCGAATAAGCTCCAGCAATTCGAACTGATGATACATGTCGAGGAAAGTAGTCGGCTCATCCAGCAGCAGAATCGGCGTCCGCTGCGCCAGCGCCATCGCGATCCAGACGCGCTGTCTCTCGCCGCCGGACATTTCGCTGACCCGCTTCGTGCGCTCCCCGGACAAATCCGTCTGTTCCAGCGCCCATGCCACGGCCGCTTCATCCTCTTCCGTGCCGGGCAGCCACATTTTGCGATGAGGCAGCCGGCCGAAGGCGATCAATTTCTCTACCGTCATATCCGCAGGCGCTTCATTCTGCTGATGAACAATAGCCAGCTTGCGCGCAAGCTCTCTGGGCGTATATTGCGCAATCGCTTTGCCGTCCAGCGCCGCTCCCCCGCTTTGCGGCAAATAATGCCTTGCCATTATGCCAAGAAGAGTCGACTTCCCGCTGCCGTTAGGCCCGATAATCGTCGTAATCCTCCCTTTTCCGACGGAGAGCGTAACGTCGTTCAGCGCATAAGCCTGACGGCTGTCCTTGGGATGAAATGAAAATGTCGTGCGATTAAGCTCCATATTCGCGACCCCGCTTTCTGAGCATAAAGACGAGGAAAGGTCCCCCGATTACGGCCATAATGATGGAGGCCGGTATTTCCGTCGGCGCCAGTACGGTCCGGCCAATCGTATCCGCGGCTAGAATAAGCAGCGCCCCCGCGAGCGCAGAGAACGGAATAAGCGCCTTATGGTCCGAGCCGATCAACAGCCTTGCGATATGCGGAATCAGCAGGCCGACGAACGCGATCAATCCGCCGACGGCGGTTGCGGCCGAAGCCAGCAATACGGCAATAATGGAAATGATAATCCGGGCGCGCGCAACGCGAAGCCCAAGGCTGCCGGCCGTCTTGTCCTGAAGCGACAGCATGTTGCACCACGGAATAACCAGCAAGGACAGCAGCAAGCCAATAACGCTGTAGATGCCGAGAATTTGCACATCCGTCCATGTCTTCATCGTAAAGATCGAGCCGATCGCCTGATTGACGGACGTTACCGCATAGCTGCCCCGATAATTGAACGATTGCCCCAGCCCCGTGAAGGTGGCATTGACGGCGACGCCTACGAGCAAGATTCGCATCGGGCTTAAGCCCGCCCTCCAAGACAACGAATAAACGAGGAAGAACGCAAGCGCGCCGCCGGCGAACGAGAACATCGGCATCCAGAAAAACATAGCCGGAAACAGCGTCACCATCAGCACCGATATAAAGCCGGCGCCCGACGATATGCCGATGACCCCCGCATCCGCCAGCGGATTGCGCATGACGGACTGGAGCAGTGCGCCGGATACGGCAAGCGACGCTCCCGTCAGCAGCGCGACGATAATCCGAGGCATCCGCAAATCTCGAATAACCGCTACTTCTTCGTTATTGCCCTTGATTAATCCTTGAATCAGGTCGAGCAGCCCAACCTTGATGCTGCCGGTCGTCATCGACCAGACGATTACGCCCAGCAGCAGCGCAATAATACAAACAAAGCTAATCCATTTTTTCATGATTCGCTAGCATCCTTCATTTCAGGATAAAGCATCGGGAGAAGCGTCTTCAGCGCTTCGCCTGCCAACAGGTTGGCGGTCGTTCCGAACAATTCCTCATCCAGATCGTACACCCGTCCATTGCGAACCGCGTTAAAATGCTTCCAAATGTCGTTCTTCTTGAATTCCTCATCGAACATCTTAATGACTTCATCCGGCATGCCGTGCGCCGCACGCAAGATAATGTCCGGGTTCGCCTGCTGCAAATATTCCGTATTGGAGGCAAGGAACTCTACCTTCGAGTCTTGAATCACGTTCGCTCCGCCCGCCAGCGAGACGAGATTGCCGATATAGGAATGCTCCGTGCCAACTAAATAACTGCCCGGAACGCCTAGCAGAATCAGCACAGTCGGCTTGCTCTTGCCCGCCGTCTTCTCGCCAATCTCCGTAATCTGACCGTCGATGCGTTGCACCAGCTTATTCGCCTGCTCCTCGCGATCGTATTTGGAGCCTAGACTCTTAATTGCTTCTTTCATGCTGGCAAGGCTGGTCAGGTCCAGAAACGTAGCATTTACCTTGGCGCTCTGAAAAACCGGCTCAAGATCGTATTTCAGCGTCGTAACGGACAGCACATCGGTTGGCCGCAGCGATTTGACCAGCTCCATATCCGGTCCCATCGGATTGCCGACGTCCTTCACGCCCTTATAGCGCTCCGGCAGCTCCTTGACGCTTGTCGGTACGCCGACCAGATCCAGCTCAAGCGCATCCATGATTTGCGTAACCGCAACCGTCGTGGAGACGATGCGCCGTTCCTCGGCGGGCTTCTCCGCTGCGGAAGCTTCACCGGCGTTCGCGACTGCGGCGGGCTTGCCCGCTTTCGTGCTTGGCGCAGCATGCTCCTCTGCGGATTTGCCTGCGGAGGAACAGGCGGCAAGCGCAAGCATGCTCCAAATAATAATCAGCAGCTTGAATGATCTGGCAACCATGTACACTGCTCCTTTCCGTGAAAACAATGCAGAGGACGCCCGTAACCGGACATCCCCATGCATTGCTTTGTATAATGTTGGATTGCTCTATGCTTGATGAAGCTCTCGTTTATTTGTTCGATTGCGCCTGCGCTTCGGCATTATCGAGTGCGCGCAGCACAAGCGTCAGCGCTTCGGCGCGCGTAGCGTTCGCCAGCGGATCGAAACGGTTGTTCGTCTTGCCTTCGATCAAACCGTATTTCACGGCCGTTGCGATATAAGCCTTTGCGTATTCCGGAATATTGGCCGTGTCGGCAAATTGCAAGGGGGAAGCCGACTCCAGCGGCAGTCCGAGCGCTTTGACGACGATGACCGTAATCTCGGAGCGCGTAATTTGTTTGAACGGTCGGAACGTCTGGTCCGCATAACCATTAATAATGCCTGCCGCCGCCGCTTGCTCAATGAACGGCTTCGCCCATGCCGGGACGGACGACAGATCGGTGAAGCTTACCGGTTCGTTCTGCGATTGCAGCTTCAATGCACGGCTTATCATCGCCGTAAATTCGGCGCGCGTCACGACGCCGTTAGGCTTGAAGGAGCCGTCGCTGTAGCCGTTGACAATGCCGAGCCCTACCGCGCGCTTAATCGATTGGCTCGCCCAGTGGTTGCTTACATCGTTGAACGCAATGGTGCTCGGAGTCGTCGGCTGACCGCCGCCGGCTTCTTCCGTATTTCCGTTCTCGGTCTCTTCTCCTGTTGCCGGAGCGTTCGGATCTTTCTCTTCCTCTGCCGGAGGCGTGGAAGGAATGGAAGGATTGCCTTCGAAGCCCGGTTCCGTATAAGCATAGTGGTTGCCGAATTTAATCTGAACGTTGTACTCCTCGTGATAATTAAATTCCGCCCAGTTGATTTGCACCCAGCCGTTCAAAACTCCCGTCAGGTCGCTGACGCTGAATTCGACGTCCCGCGTGTTTTTGCTCGGATTGGACGACACGGTCGACGGAGCGGAGCCGTTCACTTTAAAGCCTGTAATTTCGTTGCTTTGGGTCAACCGAAGCGTAATCTTGCTCGTGCCGCCGCTTACCGTAAGCGTCGCCGGATGCACCGTGTAGCCGTTCATGACCGACGCTTCGCTTGTGCCTTGCTTCAGAATCGTAAAGTCGATGCTGTACTTGCCGTCCGCAATCCCGTTCGGATTGGTCGGTGCGCCAGGACCGGCCGAGCCGTTTGACTTCACAACGGCCGCGTCGAATGTCGCGATTGCCGCCGTCAGCTCCGTCGCCGCTTCGTTGATAAGAGCCTGCGTGCTCAGATAAGAGCCTTTCGTCTTCGCCGCCGCAACCGCTGCCGTCAGCGCCGTTTTGGCCGATTCCGGGTATTGTCCGTCCTCGGTGCCCACTACTGCCGCTTTCAGCTTCGCTTCCGCCGAAGCGACAAGCGTCTCGATTGCCGCATGGTC
>Ga0160467_100301_pt1 | contig 56617 bp, 63 predicted proteins | sample HID1972I_E11MG_FD_108221 | JGI IMG/M metagenome (GOLD analysis project Ga0160467, IMG submission 108221) | Enriched pill bug-associated microbial communities from UW Madison campus, WI, USA - HID1972I_E11 MG | ecosystem: Host-associated > Arthropoda: Insects > Digestive system > Unclassified ... | reverse complement strand
GGTGCACCGACGCCGCAATCGATCACCCTGCATGCGCGCTCGCGCGTGCTGGAGGTGGGGTTCTCCGACGGTGCGAGCTTCCGCATCCCCTTCGAGCTGATGCGTATCTATTCGCCCTCGGCCGAGGTGCAGGGCCATGGCCCGGGCCAGGAAGTGCTGCAGACCGGCAAGCGCGAGGTCGAGATCGCCGACCTCCAGCCGGTGGGCAACTACGCGGTGCAGCCCACCTTCAGCGACGGGCACAGCAGCGGCATCTATTCCTGGGACCTGCTCTACGAACTCGGCGCGAAGCAGGAGACGCTGTGGGCCGAGTACGAGCGCCGCCTGGCCGAGGCCGGCGTGGACCGCGACGCGCCCATGCAGGCCGCCGGCGGCCACGCCTGCGGCAGCCATTGAAAAAAAGCGGGCATCCAGGCCCGCTTTTTTTTCGATGAAAAGCAACAAATGCCCGGCGCATCTGCGGGGTCGTCCGCCTCTGCGGAGCACTTCCGACCTAACATCCCTTGCATGAGCAGCACCCATTTCGGCTTCGAATCGGTCGAAGAGCAGGACAAGGCGCGCCGCGTGCGCGGCGTGTTCGACTCGGTTGCGTCGCGCTACGACCTGATGAACGACCTGATGTCGATGGGGCTGCACCGCGCCTGGAAGGCCTACACCGTGATGGTGGCCAACGTCGGCGAGGGCTCCAAGGTGCTGGACATCGCCGGCGGCACCGGCGACCTGGCCCTGGCCTTCGCGAAGAAGGTCGGCGCCAGCGGCCAGGTGGTGCACACCGACATCAACGAAGCCATGCTGCGCAACGGGCGCGACCGCCTGCTCGACGCCGGCGTGGTGCTGCCCACCGTGGTGTGCGACGCCGAGAAGCTGCCCTTTGCCGACGCGCACTTCGACGTCGTCACCGTGGCCTTCGGCCTGCGCAACATGACGCACAAGGACGCGGCGCTCAAGGAGATGAACCGCGTGCTCAAGCCCCGCGGCAAGCTGCTGGTGCTGGAGTTCTCGCAGGTGGCCCAGCCGCTGCGCCGCGCCTACGACTGGTATTCCTTCAAGGTCCTGCCGCGCCTGGGGCAGGCGGTGGCGGGCGATGCGGCCAGCTACCGCTACCTGGCCGAATCGATCCGCATGCATCCGGGGCAGGAAGCGCTCAAGACCCTCATGAAAGAGGGCGGTTTCGGCCATGTGGACTATCACAACATGACGGGCGGCGTGGTCGCCCTGCATGTTGGAATCAAGTGTTGAACGCAAGAGGAGACGCGATCGTGAGAAAGAATTTCTGGGCTGTATTCCTGATGTGCACGCTGGTGCTCGTGAGTCTGGACGCCGAGGCGCGGCGCATGGGCGGCGGCAAATCCTTCGGTCGCCAGTCCGGCAACGTGACGCAGCGCCAGGCCACGCCGCCGGCCGCGCCTGCGAGCCCGGGTGCACCGGCGCAGCAGAGCGCCACCAACCCCGCCGCCAGGCCGGCCACCGCCGCCGCCGCGGGACAACAGGCGCGTCGCCCGTGGGGCGGCATCCTGGGCGGCATCGCCGCCGGCCTGGGCCTGGCCTGGCTGGCCAACGCGCTGGGCCTGGGCGCAGCCTTCGGCCAGTTCCTGCTGATCGCGCTGCTGGTGCTGGCGGGGATCGTGGTGTGGCGTCTCGTCGCCGCGCGCGGGCGTCCGGCCGCGGCCGGCCGGCCGGGCAGCTTCGCGTTCCAGGGCGCGGGCAATCCGTCGCAGGCGAGCGCGCCGGCACAGTACAGCCCGCGCAACGTCGGCAACGACGCGTCGGCGCGCCCCTGGGAGCACAGTGCCACCGCCTTCGACGCCACGGCGTCGGCCGCGGGCCGCAGCGGCACCATGATCGGTTCCGCGCTGGCGGGTTCGCAGTCCTGGGGCATTCCCGCCGGTTTCGACACCGAGGGCTTCCTGGTGGCCGCCAAGCGCAACTTCGTGACCCTGCAGGACGCCTGGGACCGTGCCGACATCCCGACGCTGCGTTCGATGATGACCGACGGCATGGTCGACGAGATTCGCGCGCAGCTGTCCGAGCGCGAGCAGCACTCGGGCGGCCAGCCCAACAAGACCGACGTGGTGATGTTGGATGCCCAACTGCTGGGCATCGAGGAGCTGACCGGGACCTACATGGCGAGCGTCGAGTTCTCGGGGATGATCCGCGAGGATGCCTCGGCCGGCCCCAGTCCCTTCCGCGAGGTCTGGAACATGACCCGGCCGACCGACGGCTCCAGCGGCTGGCTGGTGGCGGGGGTGCAGGCGCTGCAATAGCCTGCGGCAACGCGCGCGCACCGGCCTGCGGCCGGTGCCAGACTGGATAATGGGGACATGGCCACACCATCGTCCCCATTCGCTTTTCTGGGTGATCTGTTCGACCGCATCGGCGCGCGCCTGCAACCGCCGGCCTGGGCGGTCCACGAGATCCAGCACCGCACGGTGCTGTTCCTCAACCACGTCCTGCAGCAGGAGCCCGAGGCGCAGCAGCGCCTGATGCGCCAGCAGGGGCGGGTGGTGCAGTTCCAGTGGCGCTTCGTCACGGTGCGCTTCGTCGCCACGCCGGCCGGCCTGCTCGATCTGGCGCCCGAGGGCGCCGAGCCCGATCTCACCTTCACCGTCGACGAGACCTCGCCGCTGGCGCTGGCCGGCGCCGCGCTGCGCGGCGACAAGCCGGCGGTGCGCATCGTCGGCGACGTGCAGCTCGCGGCCGAGGTGAACTGGCTGGTCGACCACGTCCGCTGGGACGTGGAGGACGACCTCGCGCGCCTGATCGGCGACGTGCCGGCCCACACCATCGGGCGCGTCGCGCGCAGCGGCGTGGCCGCGCTGCGCCAGTTCATCGACCGGGCCGCCCGCCCGCGCGCCGAGAGCCGCGCCGAATGAGGCGCTTCTACCGCGGCCTGTTCATCGTCTGGGTCGCGCTGCGCTACGGCCTGGACGAGCTCGTGCTCACGAGCTTCCAGAAGCCCTGGCTGCGGGTGGTCGCGCGCATCGTCTCCATCGGCCGCAACCTGGACGCGCCGCGCGGGCAGCGCCTGCGCGAGGCGCTGGAGCGGCTGGGCCCGATCTTCGTGAAGTTCGGCCAGGTGCTGTCCACCCGGCGCGACCTGCTGCCGCCGGACATCGCCGACGAGCTGGCCTGGCTGCAGGACCGTGTGCCGCCCTTCGCGTCGAGCGTGGCCATCGCCACCATCGAGCGGGCCTTCCGCCGGCCGGTGGGCGAGATCTTCGAGCAGTTCGACGAGACGCCGGTGGCCAGCGCCTCCATCGCGCAGGTGCACTTCGCCACCCTGCGCGAGCCGCACGGCGGCGGGGTGCGCGACGTCGCCGTGAAGGTGCTGCGCCCCGGCATGCGCACCGTGATCGACAAGGACCTGGAACTGATGGCCATGATGGCCGGCTGGGTGGAGCGGCTGTCGCCCGACGGCAAGCGCCTGAAGCCGCGCGAGGTGGTGGCCGAGTTCGACAAGTACCTGCACGACGAGCTCGACCTGGTGCGCGAGGCCGCCAACGCCGCGCAACTGCGGCGCAACATGGCCAAGCTCGAGCTGGTGCTGATCCCGGAGATGTTCTGGGACCTGTGCCACAACGAGGTCATCGTGATGGAGCGCATGACCGGCGTGCCGATCGCCCAGCTCGACCGCCTGCGCGCGGCGGGCGTGGACATCCCCAAGCTGGCGCGCGACGGCGTGACCATCTTCTTCACCCAGGTCTTCCGCGACGGCTTCTTCCACGCCGACATGCACCCGGGCAACATCCAGGTGAGCCTGGCGCCGGAGACCTTCGGGCGCTACATCTCGCTGGACTTCGGCATCGTGGGCACGCTCACCGAGTCCGACAAGGAGTACCTGGCACAGAACTTCGCCGCCTTCTTCCGGCGCGACTACAAGCGCGTGGCCGAGCTGCACCTGGAAAGCGGCTGGGTGCCCGAGGGCACGCGCATCGACGAGCTGGAGGCGGCGATCCGCACCGTCTGCGAGCCCTACTTCGACCGGCCGCTGAAGGAGATCTCGCTGGGCATGGTGCTGATGCGCCTGTTCCAGACCTCGCGGCGCTTCCATGTGGAGATCCAGCCGCAGCTCGTGCTGCTGCAGAAAACCCTGCTCAACATCGAGGGCCTGGGCCGCCAGCTCGACCCCGAGCTCGACCTCTGGCACACGGCCAAGCCCTTCCTGGAGAAGTGGATGGTCGACCAGATGGGTCCGCGCAAGCTGTTCGAGCAGCTGCGCGACGAGGCACCGCGTTTCGCCAAGCTGCTGCCGCAGCTGCCGCGCCTGCTGCACGACTACCTGGAACACCGTCCGGCGGACCATCGGCGCGAGCTGCTGGCGCTGCTGGCCGCGCAGCGGCGCACCAACCGGCTGCTGCAGGCCATCATCTACGGTGGCATGGGATTTGTATTGGGCCTGATCGTGATGCAAGTGCTCATCCGGGTGCGGGTGTTCTGACCCGGCGCGCGCTGCTGTAGCGATAATTGCGCGTTTTTTTCCGGGCCGGCGCTTCCCGGGTTCACAGGTCTTTTTCGAAAGGAACGGTTCTCATGAATTCGTCTTCGCACGGCTGGGTGCGTCGGATCGCTGCCCAGGCCATCGCCGCTGCCGCGCTGGCGGGCGGGCTCGCCCACGCGCAGCAGGAACCGCCGGTCCTCAACATCTACAACTGGGGCGACTACATCGCCGAGGACACGATCCGGAATTTCGAGAAGGAAACCGGCATCAAGGTGCGCTACGACCTGTTCGACAGCAACGAGGCGCTGCACGCCAAGCTGGTCGCCGGCATGTCGGGCTATGACGTCGTGGTGCCGGGCTCGCACTTCGCCAAGATGCAGATCCAGGCCGGCCTGCTGCGCAAGCTGGACAAGTCCAAGATCCCGAACCTGGCCAACCTCGACCCCGCGATCCAGGCCCAGCTCGCCAAGATGGACCCGGGCAACGACTATCTGGTGGACTGGATGTGGGGCTACACCACGGTGGGCATCAACGCCGACAGGGTGAAGAAGGCCCTGGGCAGCACCCCGATGCCCGAGAACGCCTGGGACCTGGTGTTCAAGCCCGAGTACGCCTCCAAGCTCAAGGCCTGCGGCGTGTCCTTCCTGGATACCGCGTCGGAGATCATGCCGATCGCGCTCAAGTACATCGGCAAGGACCCGCGCAGCAAGGACGCCGCCGACTACGCCGAGGCCGGCAGGATGCTCAGGGCCGTGCGGCCCTACGTCACCCGCTTCGCCGGCTCGGGCTCGGACTACATCGACCAGATGGCGCGCGGCCAGCTGTGCGCCGTGATCGGCTGGTCGGGCGACATCATGATCGCCAAGGACAAGTCGGCCAAGGCCAAGGCGCCGCAGAACCTGGAGGTGCTGCTGCCCCGGACGGGCGGCCTGCTGTTCTTCGACACGATGGCGATCCCCAAGGACGCCAAGCATCCGGACAACGCCCACAAGTGGATCAACTACATCCTGCGGCCCGAGGTGCACGCCTCGCTCACCAACACGGTCTTCTACGCCAACCCGAACAAGGCGTCGATGAAGCACGTCAAGCCCGAGCTGGCCAACGACAAGGCGGTGTTCCCCGACGCGGCGGCGCTGGAAACCATGATCGCGCCCGACACGCCCGACCAGGCCACGCTGCGGCTGATCACGCGGACTTTCACCAACTTCAAGGCCAACCGCTGAAGTGAAGCCCACCCCCGTTTCCTGCTCACTTCGTGTAGCCGAATCCCCCCTCGAGGGGGCGCACCCGGCGGCCCGGCGAAGCCGGTTCCACGGGCGCCTGCGAACGGGCCCGGCTGCGCCGGCCTTTGTGGGGGCGAGACGTCGCGTCATGGAAAACTGATGGGATGAGCACGTCAACACAAGATCGCGCCTTCCTGCGCATCGAATCCGTCACCAAGGACTTCGGCGGCTTTCGTGCCGTGGACCAGGTCAGCCTGGACGTGGCGCGCGGGGAGATCTTCGCGCTGCTGGGCTCCTCGGGCTGCGGCAAGAGCACGCTGCTGCGCATGCTCGCCGGCTTCGAGACGCCCACCGCGGGCCGGGTGCTGCTGGACGGCGTCGACCTGGCGGGGCGGCCGCCCTACGAGCGGCCGGTGAACATGATGTTCCAGTCCTACGCGCTGTTTCCGCACCTGAGCGTGTGGGACAACGTCGCCTTCGGCCTGCGCCGCGACGGCCTGCCCAAGGCCGAGGTGGCCGAGCGCGTGGACGCCATGCTCAAGCTGGTGCAGATGACGGACTTCGCGCGCCGCAAGCCGCACCAGCTCTCGGGCGGGCAGCAGCAGCGCGTGGCGCTGGCGCGCAGCCTGGCCAAGCGGCCGCAGCTGCTGCTGCTGGACGAACCCCTGGGCGCGCTGGACAAGAAGCTGCGCGAGGAGACCCAGATCGAACTGGTCAACATCATCCGCCGGATCGGCGTGACCTGCGTGATGGTCACGCACGACCAGGAGGAGGCGATGATGATGGCCTCGCGCATCGCGGTGATGAGCCAGGGCCGCTTCCTGCAGATCGGCGCGCCGCACGAGGTCTACGAGAACCCGGCCACGCGCTTCGTCGCCGACTTCATCGGCAACGTCAACCTGATGGACGGCACGGTCGACGGCGCGGCCGAGATCCGCTGCGCCGACGTGGTGCACCGCCTGGCCGAGGCGCCGGCCGTGGCGCAGGGGCAGCCGGTCACCGTGGCGGTGCGTCCGGAGAAGATCCGGCTCGACGTCCAGGCGCCATCGGGCGACCGCAACCAGGTGAAGGGCGTGGTCACCGCCTTCTCCTATTTCGGCGACCACACGGTCTACCACCTGGAACTGCCCAGCGGCGCACGGCTGAAGGCCAACCTCGAGAACGAGCGCCGCCAGGGCGAGCAGGCCTTCGCGCAGGGCGACGTGGTCTGGGCCTCGTGGCAGCCCGGTGCGCAAGTGGTCCTGACCGAATAAGCCATGGCGGACATCGCAGACAGCGAGCGCGCAGCGCGGCCGGCACCGCGGCGCCTGGGAGGCGGATGGGGGCGGCGCCTGGTCGTCGGCGTGCCGACGCTGTGGCTGGCCCTGTTCTTCCTGCTGCCCTTCTTCATCGTGCTGCGCATCAGCGTCCTGGAGATGGACGGCGCGCAGTTCACCGCGCTGTTCGGGCGGGATGCCGACGGGCAGTGGCAGTTCAATGCCCACCTCCAGTCCTACGCGCTGCTGCTGCAGGACAGCCTGTACCTGTCCACCTACGGCAGTTCGCTGCTGTACGCGGCGGTGACCACGCTGGTGTGCCTGCTCATCGGCTACCCCTTCGCCTACTTCATGGCGCGCGCCGCGGCCAGCCTGCAGCCGCTGCTGCTGATGGGCGTGATGCTGCCCTTCTGGACCAGCTTCCTGCTGCGCGTGTACGCCTGGAAGGGCCTGCTGGACACCCAGACCGGCTGGGTGGGCACCGTGCTGGTCGACCTGGGCGTGGACCGGGTGCTCTACGCGCTGGGCTTCATTCCCGCGCCGGGCCAGCTCATGTACAGCCCCTTCTCGCTGGTGCTGGGCATGGTCTACACCTACCTGCCGTTCATGGTGCTGCCGCTGTACGGCACGCTGTCGAAGATGGACCTGCGCCTGCTCGAGGCCGCGCAGGACCTGGGCGCCACCGCCTGGCAGGCCTTCTGGCGCATCACCGTGCCGCTGTCCAGAAGCGGCATCGTGGCCGGCGCCATGCTGGTGTTCATCCCCTGCGTGGGCGAGTACGTGATCCCCGAGCTGCTCGGCGGCCCGGAAACCCTGATGATCGGCCGCGTGCTGTGGGACGAGTTCTTCGCCAACAACGACTGGCCGGTCGCCTCGGCCGTGGCGGTGGTGATGGTGCTGCTCATCCTGGTGCCGCTGGTGCTGCTGAACAAGTCGCAGAGCGGGGAAGGGGCGCGCGCATGATGGCCTCTCCCGCCGCGCGCTGGACCGGCCGGCTGTGGCTGGCGCTGGGCTTCCTGTTCCTGTACCTGCCGATCGTGGCGCTGGTGGTGTTCAGCTTCACCGACTCGCCGGTGCCCAACGTGTGGTCCGGCTTCAGCCTGCGCTGGTACCACGCGCTGGCGGCCGACCTGGACATCCGCCAGGGGCTGTACTACTCGCTCCAGATCGCCGCCGCCACCGCGACCGGGGCCGTGGTCATGGGCACGCTGGCGGCCTACGCCCTGGAGCGCTTCCCCGTCTTCCGCGGCCGCATGCTGTTCGCCGGCATGGTGCGCGCGCCGCTGGTCATGCCCGAGGTGATCGTCGGCCTGTCGCTGCTGCTGATGCTGGTGTCGGTGCAGCGGCAGTTCGGCGTGCCCGAGCGGGGCCTGCTGACGATCTGGATCGGCCACCTGCTGGTCGGCATGGCCTATGCCACGGTGGTGATCGGCGCGCGCCTGCGCGATCTCAACCCCCAGCTCGAGGAGGCGGCCCAGGACCTGGGCGCGCGGCCGGCGCAGGTGTTCTTCCTGGTCACGCTGCCGACCATCTCGCAGTCGCTGCTGGCCGCCTGGCTGCTGACCTTCACCATCTCGCTGGACGACGTGGTGATCGCCGCCTTCCTGTCCGGGCCGGGCTCCACCACGCTGCCGCTGGTGATCTTCTCGCGCGCCCGGCTGGGGCTGGACCCCACGGTCAATGCCCTGGCGGCGGTGCTGATCGCCATCGTGGCGGTGTTCGTGCTGGTGTCGAGCTACCTGATCGCGGTGCGGGAGCGGCGCGTCTACCGGGAGCAGCGGGCGGCCCGGCAAGGGGGCTGAGCCGCGCCGCGGGGGCGGGCGCAACCTATAATCAAAGGCTTTGCTGGCGGTGGCCGAGCGGCGATTCCGGGCCGGTTTTCGGCGCTGCCGCGAGGCCACTTCCGGCCCAACCCTGACCCCCGCGCCTGGAACCTATGCCCATCTACGCCTACAAGTGCAGCGCCTGCGGCCATGCCAAGGACGTGCTGCAGAAGATCTCCGATCCTGCGCTCAGCGTGTGCCCCGCCTGCGGAGCCGACGCGTTCGCCAAGCAGCTCACGGCGGCCGGCTTCCAGCTCAAGGGCTCGGGCTGGTACGTGACCGACTTCCGCGACGGCGGCGCCAAGAAGAAGGACGCGCCCGCGGGCAATGCCGGGAGCGGCGAGGGGGGCGAGGCCAAGAAGAGCGCCGGCGGCAGCACCGCCGACGGTGCGGCGGCGCCCGCTCCCTCGCCCGCGCCGGCCGCGGCGCCGGCGCCGGCTGCCCCCACGGCCCCCTCGAGCGACTGAAGAAGACGCCCCATGCTCGCCCTGCGCAAATGGCTGCTGTCCGGCCTGCTGGTCATCGTGCCGCTGGCCATCACGCTGGCGGTGCTGAACTGGATCATCGGCACGCTGGACCAGACGCTGTGGCTGCTGCCCGAGGACTGGCAGAACTGGCTCAACGAGCGCCGGGTGCGCGGGCTGGGCGTGCTGCTCACGCTGGCCATCCTGCTGAGCGTGGGCGCGATCGCGAGCAATTTCGTCGGCCGGCAGCTGCTGGGCTGGGGCGACGCGCTGGTGCGCCGCATCCCGGTGGTGCGCTCGATCTACTCCAGCGTCAAGCAGGTGTCGGACACCCTGTTCTCCGAAAGCGGCAACGCCTTCCGCACCGCGGTGCTGATCCAGTGGCCGCGCGAGGGCGTCTGGACCATCGCCTTCGTCACCGGCTCGCCCGGCGGCGACGTGGTGAACTACCTGCAGGGCGAGTACCTGGGCGTGTACGTGCCCACCACGCCGAACCCGACCGGCGGCTATTTCGTGATGCTCAAGCGCAGCGACTGCATCGAACTCAAGATGAGCGTGGACGAGGCGCTCAAGTACATCGTCTCGATGGGCGTGGTCGTCCCCGGCGGTCCGGCCGCCCTCGCGACCCGATAGAACGAAGCAATGCGCCCGCCGCGGCGCAGGAAGACAGACATGACCATGCGATCCCAAATGCGTTCCCACTACTGCGGTCTGGTGACCGAGGCCCAGATGGGCGAGACCGTCAGCCTGTGCGGGTGGGTCAACCGCCGGCGCGACCATGGCGGCGTGATCTTCATCGACGTGCGCGACCGCGAGGGCTACGTGCAGGTGGTCTGCGACCCGGACCGCGCCACCACCTTCGCCGTCGCCGAGGGCCTGCGCAACGAGTACTGCGTGCAGGTCACGGGCGTGGTGCGCGCGCGGCCCGAGGGCACGACCAACGACCAGCTCAAGAGCGGCAAGGTCGAGGTGCTGGCCCATGAGCTGAAGGTGCTCAACCCCTCGGTCACGCCGCCCTTCCTGCTGGACGACGACAACCTCAGCGAAACCACGCGCCTCACGCACCGCGTGCTGGACCTGCGCCGCCCGGCCATGCAGAACAACCTGATGCGCCGCTACAAGGTGACGATGGCCGCGCGCAAGTTCCTCGACGCCAACGGCTTCATCGACATCGAGACGCCGATGCTGGGCAAGTCCACGCCCGAGGGCGCGCGCGACTACCTGGTGCCCAGCCGCGTGCACGACGGCAGCTTCTACGCGCTGCCGCAGTCGCCCCAGCTGTTCAAGCAGCTGCTGATGGTGGCCGGCTACGACCGCTACTACCAGATCACCAAGTGCTTCCGCGACGAGGACCTGCGCGCCGACCGCCAGCCCGAGTTCACGCAGATCGACATCGAGACCTCCTTCATGGCCGAGGAGGAGATCCGCGAGATGTTCGAAGGCATGATCCGCCAGGTGTTCCGCGAGGCGGCCGAGGTCGACCTGCCGCCCTTCCCGGTGATGAGCTATGCCGACGCGATGTTCAAGTACGGCTCCGACAAGCCGGACCTGCGCGTGCGGCTCGAGTTCACCGAGCTGACCGAGATCATGAAGCGGGTGGAATTCAAGGTGTTCTCCGGCGCCGCCAGCATGGCCGGCGGCCGCGTGGTCGCGCTGCGCGTGCCCGGCGGCGGCGGCGAGGGCGGCTTGTCGCGCGGCGAGATCGACGCCTACACCGAGTTCGTCAAGATCTACGGCGCCAAGGGCCTGGCCTACATCAAGGTCAACGACGCGGCGGCCGGCCGCGAAGGGCTGCAGAGCCCGATCGTGAAGAACCTGGACGACAACGCCCTGGCCGAGATCGTCGCGCGCACCGGCGCGCGCAACGGCGACCTGATCTTCTTCGGCGCCGACAAGGCCAAGGTGGTCAACGACGCCATCGGCGCGCTGCGCATCAAGATCGGCCACAGCGCCTTCGGCCGGAAGAACGGCCTGTTCGAGGAACGCTGGGCGCCGCTGTGGGTGGTGGACTTCCCGATGTTCGAGTTCGACGAGGAAGGCCAGCGCTGGTCGGCCGTGCACCATCCCTTCACCGCGCCCAAGGACGGGCACGAGGACATGATGGACACCGCGCCCGAGAAGTGCATCGCCAAGGCCTACGACATGGTGCTCAACGGCATCGAGATGGGCGGCGGCTCGGTGCGTATCCACCGCGAGGAAGTGCAGAGCAAGGTGTTCCGCGCGCTCAAGATCAGCGCCGAGGATGCGCAGCTGAAGTTCGGCTTCCTGCTCGATGCGCTGCAGTACGGCGCGCCGCCGCACGGCGGCATCGCCATCGGCCTGGATCGCCTGGTGATGCTGATGACCGGCGCCGAGTCGATCCGCGACGTGATCGCCTTCCCCAAGACCCAGCGCGCGCAGGACCTGCTGACGCAGGCGCCGGGCCAGGTCGACGAGAAGCAGCTGCGCGAGCTGCACATCCGGCTGCGCAACGCACAGCCGGCCTGAGGCCAGTCGCTCGACGAGGCGCCCGAGGGGTGCCTTTCCTGTTCGCTCAGGGGATTGGCTAAAATGGCCAATCCAACTCGTCGAGGCCTCCATGCAAGTGACCGCCACCGAAGCCAAGAACCGTTTCGGCTACTACCTGAGCCAGGTCGAGCGCGAGCCGGTACAGGTGCTGAAGAACGACCGCGTGGCGGCCGTGATGATTTCCGCAGCCCGCTATGCGCAGCTCGAGGCGCTGGAGCAGCGCGGATCGATCGAGGCGCGGCGGCAGGCGTTCCGCGCGCAGTACGGGGATTGGATCGAAGCGCAGAACGCGCATGTGGAAGCGCAAGGTCTCTGGTGCGACGGGCTGGTGCCCTGGCAGCAGGAACCCCGCTGAATGGCGCAGTTCGACGTCTATGTGAATCCGCAGCCGGCATCGCGCCAGTTCGTGCCTTACGTGGTCGACGTGCAGAGCCCGCTGATCGATGCGTTGGCCACACGGCTCGTCATGCCGCTGTCGCGCGTGGGTGCGGGACAGGGACGCCTGCCGGTGAACCTGTGTCCGACGATGCAGGTCGAGGGCGAACCCTTGTCCCTGATGCCGCACATGGCGGCCCCGATCCTCGTGCGCGCGCTCGGCCAGCCTGTTGCTTCGCTGGCCGGCCGTGCGGCGGAAATCACAGGAGCGCTGGATGCCGTCCTCAGCGGCTTCTGAGCCGCGCCCCTTCAAGATTCCCGAATCGGTGCTGGTGGTGATCCACACGCCGGCGCTGGAGGTGCTGCTGATCCGCCGCGCCGACGCCGACGACTTCTGGCAGTCGGTCACCGGCAGCCGCAACCACCTGGACGAACCGCTGGCGCTGACGGCGGCGCGCGAGGTGGCGGAGGAAACCGGCTTCGACTGCGGCGAGGGCGGCGCCTTCGCCGGCCGGCTGGCCGACTGGCAGCTGCGCAACGTCTACGAGATCTACCCGCGCTGGCGGGCGCGCTATGCACCGGGCGTCACGCACAACACCGAGCACCTGTTCGGCCTGTGCCTGCCGGCGCCCGTCGAGCCGCGGCTCGATCCGCGCGAGCACACCGCCTGGCAGTGGCTGCCCTGGCGGGAGGCGGCCGACCGGTGTTTCTCGCCCTCGAATGCCGAAGCCATTCTCTTGCTGCCAAAATTCACCGCATGAGCGACTTCCAGCCCCAAGGCGCGCGTCCCCCGCACCGTGACGGGACGGGGACTGCGCCAGCGATCCTGCTGCCGGACAGCGAGCTGCTGGTGCCGCCGTCGCTCTCGACGCTGCGCGTGGCCACCTACAACATCCACAAGGGCGTGCAGGGCCTCGGGCCGGTCAAGCGGCTGGAGATCCACAACCTGGGCCATGCGGTGGAGCAGCTCGACGCCGACATCGTCTGCCTGCAGGAAGTGCGCAAGCTCAACCGCCAGGGCGAGCGCCGCTTCGCGCGCTGGCCCGAGATGCCGCAGGCGGACTTCCTGGCGCCCGAGGGCTACCACGCGGTCTACGAGACCAACGCCTACACGCGCCACGGCGAGCACGGCAATGCGCTGCTCACGCGCTGGCCGGTGGTGCGGCACAGGCATCAGGACATCTCGGACCACCGCTTCGAGCAGCGCGGCCTGCTGCACGTCGAGCTGACCATCGAGAACCGGCCGGTGCACGCGATCGTGGTGCACCTGGGCCTCATCAAGGGCAGCCGCGTGCGCCAGGTGGCGCAGTTGCGCGATTTCATCGAGCGCGAGGTGCCGCCGCACGAGGCGGTGGTGGTCGCCGGCGACTTCAACGACTGGGGCGCGCGCATGCGCGCCGCGATGAACGCGATGCACTTCGCCGACCTGGCCAGCATGCGCTGCCTGACCTACCCCTCGCGGCTGCCGCTCACGCAGCTCGACTTCGTCTATGCCCGCCACCTGTCGCCGGTGTCGCTGACGGTCCCGCGCGGCCGCATCTGGGGCCGCATGTCGGACCACCTGCCGCTGGTCGCGGAGTTCGCGCTGGCCTGATGCGATTGCTATCGAATCGGTAGCATCATGGGCAGGGAAAGCGGGCGCCGGCGGGCTAAATCCCTACAGGTCGATCGCTGGTACGATGCGCCCATGTTGAGGAAAGCCGAAGCCGACCCGCGTCCCGACCGCGGCGCCGATGACGAGGGAACGCCCGTTTCCGTGAAGATCCGCGAACGCCTGCGCGCAGCGCGCGTGCGCTTCCATGCCAACGACAACATCGCCGAGTTCATCGAGCCGGGCGAGCTGGAGGCGCTGCTCGACGAGGTCGAGGGCAAGATGAAGGGCGTGCTCGAGAGCCTGGTGATCGATATCCAGGGCGACCACAACACCGACAACACCGCGCGGCGGGTGGCCAAGATGTACCTCAACGAGGTGTTTCGCGGCCGCTACGTGCCGCCGCCGAGCCTCACCGAGTTCCCCAACGCCGAGCGGCTCAACGAGCTGATGATCGTCGGCCCGATCACGGTGCGCAGCGCCTGCTCGCACCACTTCTGCCCGATCATCGGCAAGCTGTGGATCGGCGTGATGCCCAACGAGCACACCAACGTGATCGGCCTGTCGAAGTACGCGCGCCTGGCCGAGTGGGTGATGGGCCGGCCGCAGATCCAGGAAGAGGCGGTGGTCCAGCTGGCCGACCTGATCCAGGAGAAGACCCAGCCCGACGGCCTGGCGCTGGTGGTGGAGGCCGAGCACTTCTGCATGCAGTGGCGCGGCGTCAAGGAGATGGACAGCAAGATGATCAACTCCGTGATGCGCGGCGTGTTCCTCAAGGATCCGAGCCTGCGGCGCGAATTCCTGTCCCTCCTGCCCCGAAAGTCCTGACGCCATGCTGGTCCGACTCCTCTACGCCAGCCGCGCGGTCGACACCAGCCCGGCCGCCATCGAAGCCATCCTGGCCCAGTCGCGCTCCCACAACCCGGCCTCGGGCATCACCGGCATCCTGTGCTACGGCAGTGGCACCTTCCTGCAGGCCATCGAGGGCGGGCGCACGGCGATCAGCGAGCTGTACGGCCACATCCAGCGCGACCCGCGCCACAAGGACGTGGTGCTGCTGCACTACGAGGAAATCTTGGAACGGCGCTTCGGCGGCTGGACCATGGGACAGGTCAACCTGACCAAGCTCAACGCGACGACGCTGCTCAAGTATTCGGAGAAGCCCGAGCTCGACCCCTATGCCGTCTCGGGCAAGGTGTCGCTCGCGCTGCTCGAGGAGCTGATGGCCACGGCTGCGATCGTCGGCCGCTCCTGAGGCGGCGCCGGGGCACGGGTGCCGCTGTCCGCGTTCGCGCTGATCGTCCTCGCGGGGATCATTCACGCCAGCTGGAACATCGCCGCCAAGAAGGCGAACGGCGACGCGCGCTTCGCCTTCCAGAGCGGCGTGCTCATGATGCTCGTCTGGGCGCCGGTGGGCGTCACGCTGGGCTGGAACGTGGTGCCGCAGTGGGGTGCGCGCGAATGGGCCTTCATCGTCGCCAGCGGCGTGCTGCACGTGCTGTATTACGTGGTGCTGCTGCGCGGCTACCGCAAGTCCGATCTCACCGTCGTCTACCCGCTGGCCCGGGGCTCGGGGCCGCTGCTGTCCTCGCTGGTGGCGATCCTCTTCCTGGGCGAGCGCATCAGCGCCCTCGGCGTGGCGGGCATCGCCGGCGTGGTGCTGGGCGTGTTCCTGGTGGCCGGCGGCCCGCGCCTGTGGCGCAGCACCCACGACGCGGCGCAGCGCGAGCGGGTGCAAAAGGGCATCCGCTACGGCCTGCTCACGGGCGCCTTCATCGCGGGCTATACCGTGGTGGACAGCTATGCGGTGAAGATGCTCGCCATGTCGCCCATCCTGCTGGACTACGTCGGCAACTTCGTGCGCGTCGGCCTGCTGGTGCCGGCCGTGCTGCGCGACCGCGCAACCACCGTGCGTCTGTGGCGCGAGCAGTGGAAGTACGCGCTGATCGTGGCGGCGATCAGCCCGATCTCCTACGTGCTCGTGCTCTACGCCGTGCAGCAGGCGCCGATCTCGCACGTGGCGCCGGCGCGCGAGGTGTCGATGCTGTTCGCCGCGCTGATCGGCGGCCACCTGCTGCGCGAGGGCGATCGCGTGCTGCGGCTGATCGGTGCCGTCTTCATCGCCGCCGGCGTGATCGCACTGGCACTGGGCTGAAGGCATGGAGATGTTGCTGTTGGGCTGCGACTTCACCTGCGCGCCTTCGGCGCGCAAGCCCATCGTGGTGGCCATCGGCGAGGCGTCATCGGGCGCGATTGCGCTGTCCTCGCTGCACACCTTCGCCACGCTGGACGCCTGGGCCGTGTGGCTGCGCGCCACGCCCGGGTGGATCGGCGCCTTCGACTTTCCCTTCGGCCTGCCGCGCGAACTGGTGCAGGCCATGGGCTGGCCCCTGCGCTGGGAGGCCTGGATCGCGCGCTATGCGGCGCTGAGCCGGGCCGAGATCCGCGAGCGCTTCGCCGCCTTCTGCGCCGCCCGGCCCGCCGGCGGCAAGTTCGCCCATCGCGCCACCGACGGGCCGGCGGGGTCGAGCCCGTCGATGAAGTGGGTGAACCCGCCCGTGGCCTTCATGCTGCATGCCGGCGTGCCACGCCTGCTCGCCGCCGGTGCGGTGCTGCCAGGCCTGCACGAACCGGCGGGCGCCGACCGCCGCCGCGTGGCGCTCGAGGGCTATCCCGGCCTGCTGGCACGCGAGCTGATCGGCCGGCGAAGCTACAAGAGCGACACCATCGCGCGCCAGGACGGCGAGCGACTGGCCGCCCGGGCCGACATGCTGACCGCGCTGACGGCCGGTACGACGCGGCTGGGGCTGCGTCTTTCGCTGGATTCTGTGCACTATCGGCTGCTGCTGGCGGATGCGCGTGGCGACCACCTGGACGCGGTGCTGTGCCTGATGCAGGCCGCCTGGGCAGCCGGCCGCGCGGCTGGCAGGTCGCCGGGCTATGGTCTGCCGTCCGGCATGGATCCCCTGGAGGGCTGGATCGTCAGCGCCTGAGTCCTACAGTCGTTCGGGCCGCCTGCGACGTGCCCAGGCCCGCCCGTCGGGCTAGATTGAACGGTGTGCCGCAGAGCCCCGCAGGGGCTGCGGCGCACCATTCTTCAGCAAGGAAGGACTCACATATGAAGAACGATTCGATTCGACATCCGGCGCTGCGCCGGGCCTGGTTGGCCGCCTGGATCGCCGGCGGGGCGCTGGCGCTCGGCGCCTGCGGCGACCGGACGGCAGACAGCGGCGGAACAGCCGGCGAGAAGCTGGACAGCGCCGTCGAGCGGACCGAGCAGGCGGGCAGGGACACTGCGGCCCGCGCCGAAGCCGCCGGCCAGTCGGCGCAGGAGACCGCCAAGGAAGGTGCGGCGGATGTGACCGAGGCGGCCAAGGAGGCCGGCGCCGCCGTGTCGGCGACAGTGGACGACGTGTCGGTCACCGCGGCCGTGTCGGCGGGGCTGGCCAAGGATCCGGACCTGAGTGCAATCAAGATCGACGTCGACACCAAGGACGGCGCGGTCACGCTCAACGGGCCGGCGCCGAGCGCCGAGGCCAAGGCACGCGCGGAAGACATCGCCAAGGCGGTGCAGGGCGTGGTGTCGGTCGACAACAGGCTCGAAGTCAAGAGCATGTGATCGGCCGCCGCAAGGCAAGAAAAAGCCCGGCACTCCGTGCCGGGCTTTCTTTTTCATGGACGGCACCAGGCCGGCTTCAGCGTTTGGGCGGGCTCTTTCTCGCCATCAGGGAGGTCACCACATCGGCCACGTCCGACGACTTCATCAGCACAGCCAGGAGCGCGGTGGCCGACAGCAGGCGCCAGGGTCGCAGGAACACCAGGGCGGCACCGACCGCCGCCGAGGCCGCCACCAGCTTGGCCGGCTCCTTTCGGGCATAGCGTTCGATCACCGGCCTGGCGAGCTGGCCCGCGGCATTGACCGGATGCCTGCGCCACCAGCGCTCGGCCATGCTGCGGGCCATCGGAGCCCATGGCACGCTGTCGATCAGGCTGCGCCGGCGCGGCAGGCCTTGGCGCGCCCGGCGCTCGCCGGTGCCCTGAAACTGCTCGACCAGCGCGCGCCGCGAGATCGCGAGCCGCTGCTGCGGGGTGGGGTCAGGTCCGCTCGCCATCGGAATCCATCGTCAGGTGCAGCGCCCGCACGTCGGCATCGAGCTGGGCGCGCAGGTCGTCGAACTGGTGGAAGGGGGCGGGGCGCGAGGCCATGTAGGCGGCGATCAGGGCGACTGCCACGGCGATGCCCGGCACCAGCGCCAGCACCCAGTGGAAGCGGTCGTGCATCACGCCGAGCATGACCGCGGTGCCGACCAGGCCCAGCGCGAGCATGGCGCTGACCGCGGCCACCACCCCGGCGATGGCGCGTGCCACCAGGCCGCGGCCGGCTTCGGCGGTTTCCTCGCGGATCAGCGCGCCGTAGTTCGCCAGGTGGTCGGCGATCAGTTCCGGGTGCTTCAGCACCGTGGAGAAAACCGGATGGAGCATGGGCCGGCGGCGGGGCGAACCGGCGGATCAGTAGTCGTCGTGGCGGCGGGTCGCCAGCACGATCAGCGCGGCGATCGCCGCACCCGCGGCGGCGGCCACCAGCACCGAGCGCACCGGCTGGTCCGAGATGTAGCGGCCCGTCACGTTGGCGGCGTCCTCGAAGCGACGATGCGCACGCTCGGTGGTCTTGGACGCGGCTTCCAGGCCGCGCTGCACCGCCTGCTGGACCTTGGCGGCGATCTGCTCGACCGCGGGCTCCGCATCGCGCTGCAGGTCGCGCACCTTCTCGCCGGCCGCATTCACCGCGTTCTTGGCATAGGCGCGTGTCGTTTCCACCGCGTCGGCAGCCGTCTGGCGTGCGTCGTCGGCGAGTTGCGAGGGGGACTTGGCGGTCGTGTTCATGAAACTTCCTTTCCGTGGATATCGAAAAAATGCCATCGATGGATTCATCCTAACGCGGCTTGCCGCCTCGCAGGAGTCCCGTGATGAAACTGGCGATGGTGAGAATGGCGAAGATCACGAAAAGCAACTTCGCGATGCCCGCGGCGCCGGCCGCGATGCCGCCGAAGCCGAGCAGGGCCGCGATGAGGGCGATCACGAGAAAGACGACGGTGTAGTGCAGCATGGGCAACTCCTCGGACAGGACTTCTCTGCCGGATGGGTGACATCCGACGCTTCGTTCATGGACTGAACGCTTCGCCTCAGGTTACGGCCTGCCCCCGCCAGGGCCTGTCAGCAGCCGTGGGCTGGGGGCGTAGGAGAGGGTCGAATCGGGCGCATGGGCACTGCTTCAGGTCGGGCGCGCCGGCAACATCGCCTGCAGCCGCGTGCCGCGGCCGATCGTCGAGGCCACCGTGAGCTTGCCGCCGGCCGCCTCCACGCGGTGGCGCATGCCGGCCAGGCCGTGCGTCGAGGGCTTGGCGCGCTGCGTGTCGAAGCCCTGGCCGTTGTCCGTCACTTCCGCGATGACGTGGTTGCCGTAATTCTTCAGCACGATGGTGGCTTCGCTGGCCTGGGCGTACTTGCCGATGTTGGTCAGGCCCTCCTGCACCATGCGGTAGATGGTCAGCTGGCGGCCTTCGTCGATGGCCACGGGCTCGAGCGCCATCTCGATCTGCAGCCCCGAACGGTCGGCGAACTCGCGCCCGAGGATCTCCAGCGACGCCACCAGGCCGAGGTTGGACAGCGAGGAGGGCCGCAGGTCCTCGATGATGCGGCGCTTGAGCGCGATGCCGCTGTTGAGCAGCTCGGTCAGGTGCTGCAGCCGCTGCGTCGCCTCGGGCGCCTCCACCAGGCGCGACTTGAGCCGGGCCACGTCGAGCTTGGCCGCGGTCAGCAGCGAGCCGAGCTCGTCGTGCAGCTCGCGCGCGAGAAAGCCGCGCTCGTTCTCGCGCACGTCCTGCAGGTGGGTCGCCAGCTCGGCCAGCGAGGCAGTGCGCTCGCGCACCTCGGCTTCCAGCGAGTTGCGTTCGCGCTGCAGCGCGCTTTGCTGGCGCTCGCCGGCCGAGCGCAACGCATCCGCCTGCCGCAGGTAGAGGAAGAAGGCCGCCAGCGCGGCCAGGGCCACCAGCGCGATGCCCAGGCGGGCGAGCTGCAGTGAGCGCTCGATCTGCACGCGTCCCGCCGCGAGGGATTCGTTGCTCATGCCGATCAGCTCGCCCGCCAGGCGGCGGATCGCCGTCATCTCTTCGCGGCCGACCTCGGTGGTCATCACGAACTTCCAGGCATCCACGTTGCCGCTTTGCTGCAGGCGCACGCTCATGTCCATTTCGGCGAGCTTGCGCGTGACGTGGGCCGCGAGCTGGTTCAGCTTGGCCTTTTCGAGCGGCCGCTGCGCATAGAGCTCGCGCAGGGCGACGAGGTTCGAGTCCACCTGCTTGACGGCGACGTCGTAGGGCTCGCGGTAGCGAGCCTCGCCGGTCAGCAGGTAGCCGCGCTGGCCGGTTTCCGCATCCAGGATGTTCAGCATCAGCAGATTGAGGGCCACGCGCGCCTGCTGCGCCTCGTCGATTTCGGCCAGCGCGCGGTGCGACTGGCGAAAGCCTGCCTCGTTGATGCCGATCAGCACCAGCGCGGCGAGGCTCGCCAGCACCAGGCTGATCGCCATTCTCGGAAAAGAAAACCAACGCAAGGCTAGATCTCCTGCAGATGCCTGGGGCCCGGATTGGGGAATAATCTGTTCATCAGGGAAAGGCAATGCCGCCGTGCACCAGAACACGGCGCCCAGACGAAAGCGACAGATGATCAAGATCGGGATTGTGGACGACCACGCCATCGTGCGCTCCGGCCTTCGGCAGTTTTTCTCGGAGCATGTGGACCTTCGGGTCGTCGGTGAGGCGGCCAGCGGGCGCGAGGCGATCGAGCTCGTGCGCACCACCGAGATGGATGTGCTGGTGATGGATCTGTCGATGCCCGGCCAGAGCGGCATCGATGCCCTGGCGATGATCCGCGCCAAGGCGCCGGACGTGGGTATCCTCATCCTCAGCGGCTACCCCGAGGAGCACTACGCGATGAACCTCATCCGGCAGGGTGCCAGCGGCTACCTCAACAAGGAGTGCGATCCGCTGGAGATCGTCAACGCCATCCGCACCGTTTCGCTGGGGCGGCGCTACATCACGCCGGCCGTGGCGGAACTGCTCGCCCGCCAGCTCGACCGCAAGGACGACGCGGCGCCGCACGAGCAGCTGTCGGAGCGCGAGTTCCAGGTGTTCCTCAAGCTGGCGCGCGGCGAGACGGCCGGCGACATCGCCAAGACGCTGTCGCTGTCGGTGAAGACGGTGAGCACCTACCGCACGCGGCTGATGGAGAAGATGAACCTTTCCTCCAACAGCGACCTGACCTACTACGCGCTCAAGAACAAGCTGATCGATTGAAGTGCATCCCGGGCGCGCTCCGGCCCGGCGGGCCGGGCCGGGCGGCTCAGTGCGGATCGTGGCGATCCGGCTGCCGGGCGTTGGACTGCTCGATGCAGAAGTCCACGAGCGCGTCGATCTCATTCGATTTGTCGAAAACCGCATCCACGCCGAGCTGCGCGCAGCGCTTGCGGATGTCGGGAGTTGCATAGTTGCTCAGCACGACGACCTTCTGAGAGGGGCGGCGCGACAGGCAGGCCTGCAGCACGCCCAGGCCGCTGCCTTGCTTGAGGAACAGGTCCACGATCACGAGTTCCCACTCGTCGCTGTGTTCGCCGAGCCAGCGGCGTGCCTCGTTCTCCGTCTCGGCAAAGCCCACCGCGGCGATGTAGGTGAGCTCTTCCAGCGTGCCGACCAGATTCTCGCGGATGGTCATGTTGTCTTCGACGATGTACGTCTTCAGCCTCCCGTCCATGATCTGACTGGCGCTTCCTTTTTCTGCGGTGTGAGGCCATGCCCGACCATATGGAACCATGCCCGGGATGCTACCGGGCCGAGGCATTGGCAGTCCATCGGTTTGAGCGCTTGAAGGTGTAGGCGCTTTCCGACAATGGTGTAAACGGGGCGGGCGTAGGCGCCGCCGCACAGGGTTTGCGGTGGGGGGCCGACCCCGGCGATGGAACCCGGCCCCTATGCTCTGCGCATGGCAACCGAGCGCGCGCGCCTGCTGCGCCGTCCTTTTCTTTCTTCATCGATGGCGATATGGAATGAACACCCTGTGGCTCTATCTGGCGGTGGCCGTTCTGGCGCTGGTGGCAGCGCTGGCCGTGATCGGCGGCGAAGCCTCGCTGGCCGAGTTGCGGCTGATCGACGTTGCCTCGGAAGTCGCCACGCCCGTCCCCGCGCGCCCGCCGGGCCCCTCCGGTCCTTGAACCGCACCCCGCGATCCTCGTGACGACCCACGGACACGCCGCCTCCCCAAGACCGGTCTGGCTCAAGCTCGTCGTGGTCCTCGCCGCGCTGATGGCCGTGCTGGTGCTGGCCGTGATCTTCTTCCCCTGGGACATGCTGCGCGAGCCGATCAACCGCTATGTCAGCGAGAAGACCGGCCGCAAGTTCGAGATCACGCGCCGCCTCGACGTGGACCTGGGGTGGCGCAGCGCGCGCGTGCACTTCGACGGCCTGGCGTTCGCCAATCCGGGCTGGGCGCGCGAGCCCTACCTGGTGCGCGCCGAGCAGGCAGAGTTCGACATCCGCCTGTGGCCGCTGCTCTCGCGCGAGGTGGTGATTCCCCGGTTGTCGCTCACGGCCCCGGCGCTCGGCCTGCAGATGGAGCCGGACGGGCGCCGCAGCTGGGCGCTCGGCGACGACAGCGACCCCGGCGGCGGCACCGTCCCGACCATCGGCCTGCTGCAGGTCGACAAGGGCAACCTGGACTTCCTCGCCGAGCACCTGGGGGTGGACCTGCAGGTCGACTTCGACGTCGACACCGCGCGCGGCGAGATGCCGCTGTCCTACCGCATCAAGGGCCGCTACCAGCGCCAGGCGCTCACCGCCGAGGGGCGCACCGGTAACGTGCTGCAGATCAACGCGGCGGGAGCGCCGCCGTTTCCGCTCGAGATCAAGGCGACCGCCGGGCGCACGCGCCTGGAGGCGGCGGGTTCGATCGCCGAGCTGGCCAGCCTGGACGGCGTGGATGCCCGCTTCGACCTCAAGGGCCGCACCCTCGGCGATCTCTACCGCCTGCTGGGCGTCGCCCTGCCGGAAACCTCGCCCTATGCCCTGAGCGGCGAGCTGCGCAAGCGCGGCATGCAGTGGCAGGTGCAGGGGCTGAAGGGCCGGCTGGGCCTGTCGGACATCGGCGGCGACATGGCGTTCGACCAGGCGGCCCAGCCGCCCCGGCTGAGCGGCGAGCTGCGCTCGCGCGTGATGGACATGGACGACCTCGGCCCGCTGATCGGCCTGCCGCCCACGGCCCGGTCGGCGCGCGCGGTCGAGGGCGTGGCGCCGCCGCCGGCGATCCGCACCCCGCAGCCCGGCGCCAAGGTGCTGCCCACCGCCACGCTGGACTTCGAACGCCTGGGCGCGATGGACGCGGACGTGAAATACAGTGCCGAGCGCATCCGCAACGTGCGCGACGTGCCGCTGGACCGCGGCAGCGTCCACGTGCGGCTGGCGCAGCGGGTGCTGACGCTGGAGCCGCTCGACCTGGGCGTGGCCGGCGGCAGCCTGGCCGGCACGGTGCGCATCGACGCGTCGCAGAACCCGGCCGACATCCGCGCCGCGCTTCGTATCCGTGCGCTTCAGCTCAACCGCATGATCCCGAAGATCGAGACCACGCGCAGCAGCTTCAGCAAGCTGGACGGGCGCATCAACCTGTCGGGCCGCGGCAATTCGGTGGCGAGCTGGCTCGGCGGCGCCTCCGGCGACGTGGCGGCCCTGACCGGGCGCGGCCAGTTCAGCAACCTGCTGCTGGAGATCATGGGGCTGGACGGCGGCGAGGTGCTGCGCTTCCTGCTGCGCGGCGACCGCAACGTGACGCTGCGCTGCGCGGCCGTGGCCTTCGACGTGGACAAGGGCGTGATGCGCGGACGCAGCCTGGTCTTCGACACCGACGACACCGTGTTCAACGCCACCGGCCAGGCCAGCCTGGCCGACGAGACGCTGGATTTCGTGATCCGGCCGCAACCCAAGGACATGAGCATCCTGTCGTTGCGCACGCCGCTGGTGGTGCGCGGCCACTTCGGCTCGCCCTCGGCGGGCGTCGAGGCCGGTCCGCTCGCGGCGCGCGGCGCGGCGGCGCTGGCCCTGGGGGCGCTCAACCCGCTGCTGGCGCTGGCGGCCACGATCGAAACCGGGCCCGGCGAGGATGCGGACTGCCGCGAAGTGCTCGACCGCGCGCGCCGGCCGGCCGCGGGAGGCGCTGCCGCCGGCGCGGCCAGGGCCCGGGAAGGCCAGACCACCAAGCCCTGAAGGCGCGCCGCGTTCAGGCCGCCGGCCGGTGGCCGCACACCGGACAGCCGGGATCGCGCGCCACGCGCACCGTGTCGAAGGCCGTGCGGCGGCCGTCGAACATCAGCAGCCGCCCGGTGAGCGTGCCCTCGATGCCCGCCAGCAGCTTCAGCGCCTCGTGCGCCTGCAGCGTGCCGATGGTGCCGACCACCGGCGCGAACACGCCCAGCACCGCGCAGCGCGTCTCTTCGAAGGCAGCATCGGGCGGGAACAGGCAGGCGTAGCAGGGCGCATCGGCGCGGCGCGTGTCGTACACGCTCAACTGGCCGTCGAAGCGGATCGCCGCGCCGGCCACCAGCGGCTTGCCGTGGGCGACGCAGGCCGCGTTGACCGCATGGCGGGTGGCGAAGTTGTCCGAGCAGTCGAGCACCACGTCGGCCGCGGCCACCAGCTCGGCGAGCTGCCCGGCACCGGCGCGCAGGCAGCGCGCGTCCACCGCGATCTCCGGGTTGATCGCCCGCATCGCCTGCGCGGCCGATTCGACCTTGGCCGTGCCGACGCGGGCCGTGGTGTGGGCGATCTGCCGCTGCAGGTTGGTGAGGTCGACCTCGTCGTCGTCCACCAGCGTGATGCGCCCCACGCCGGCCGCCGCGAGGTAGAGCACCGCCGGCGAGCCCAGCCCGCCGGCGCCGACCACCAGCGCGTGCCCGGCGTTCACGCGCGCCTGGCCGTCGATGCCGAATTCCTCCAGCAGGATGTGGCGCGAGTAGCGCAGCAGCTCGTGGTCGTCCATGAAGGAGCATCGGCCCGTTGCGGGCCGATGTGGGGGATCAGTTTTCCTTCTTCTCGTCCTTGCGCTCTTCGATCACCTGCGTCTTGCTGACCAGCACCGGCTGGCCCTTGAGCTGGTTGAGCGCCTGCATCAGCGGGAAGTCCTTGTCGGTGCCGAACTCGGGCGCCCTGCGGTCCTGCGGCGCCTTCTTGGCTTCCTCCTCGAGCCGCTGGCGCGCCTCGTCGCGGGCCTTCTCGCGCTCCGGATCCCGGGCCTCGGAGCCCTGGCCGTTCGCCAGATGCTTCTCGAGGTCGGCTTCGCGCATGCGCAGGGCGGCGAACGGGCTGCCCTCGGCGCTTTCGTCGACCAGCACGTTCGGCACGATGCCGCGCGCCTGGATGGACGTGCCGCTGGGTGTGAAGTAGCGCGCCGTGGTGATCTTCAGGCCGGTGTCGGGCCCCAGCGGGCGCACGGTCTGCACCGAGCCCTTGCCGAAGGTCTGGCTGCCCATGACGGTGGCGCGCTTGTGGTCCTGCAGCGCGCCGGCGACGATCTCGCTGGCCGAGGCCGAGCCCTCGTTGACCAGCACCACCAGCGGCACCGTCTTGAGCGCGGCCGGCAGGTTGCGCAGCGGGTCGCTGCCCGAGCGGCGCATGTAGTCGGACGGCGTGGCCTTGTAGACCGCCTTGCTCTCTGGCAGCTGGCCGTCGGTGGTGACCACGGTCACGTTGGACGGCAGGAAGGCGGCCGACACCGCCACCGCGGCGTCCAGCAGGCCACCGGGATCGTTGCGCAGGTCGAGCACGATGCCCTTGAGCGCGGGCTCCTGCTTGTAGATCTCCTCGATCTTCTTGACGAAGTCGTCCACCGTGCGTTCCTGGAACTGCGACAGGCGGATCCAGGCGTAGCCGGGTTCGATCACCTTGCCGCGCACCGATTGGGTGCGGATTTCCTCGCGGGTGATGGTCACCGGGAAGGTGCGGTTCTCGTCCTTGCGGAAGATGGTCAGCAGCACCTTGGTGTTGGCTTCGCCGCGCATGCGCTTGACGGCGTCGTTGAGCGACAGGCCGCGCACGGCGGTGTCGTCGATGCGCGTGATCAGGTCGTTGGGCTTGAGGCCGGCCCGGAAGGCCGGCGAGCCCTCGATGGGCGAGACGACCTTGACCAGGCCGTCTTCCTGCGTGATCTCGATGCCCACGCCGACGAAGCGGCCGCTCGTGCCTTCCCGGAATTCCTTGAAGGTCTTCTTGTCGAAGTACTGCGAGTGCGGATCCAGGCCGGCGACCATGCCGGAGATGGCGTCGGAGATGAGTTTCTTCTCGTCGACGGGTTCGACGTAGTCGCTCTTGACCATGCCGAACACCGCCGCGAGCTGCTGGAGCTCCTCCAGCGGCAGCGGGGCCAGGGTGCCTCGTGCAACAGTCTGCAACGAGACGGTGGTGAGCACGCCGGCGACGGCGCCGGCCGCCACCCAGCCGGTGATCTTGAGTTTCTGGCCCATGGGGAGAGTCCTTTTAGCGAACCGATTCAATATACACAGCTTGGAAGCAACCGGCGGCCGGTGGTTCCTTGCCGGTGCCGCCTGCTCAGGCTTTACCTTGGGACGCGACGGCGGCAGCGGCCTTTTCGGCCGCGGCGGCATCGCCGAGATAGTAATGGCGCAGCGGCTTGAGGCTTTCCTCGTCGAGCTCGTAGACCAGCGGGATGCCGTTGGGGATGTTCAGGCCCACGATGTCGGCGTCCGAGATGCCGTCCAGGTACTTGACCAGCGCACGGATGGAGTTGCCGTGCGCGGCCACCACCAGGCGGCGGCCGGCGCGGATGGCCGGGGCCATCGACTCGTTCCAGAACGGCAGCACGCGGGCCACCGTGTCCTTCAGGCATTCGGTCAGCGGCACCTGCTCGGGCGCGAGCTTGGCGTAGCGCAGGTCGCCGCGCTCGCAGCGCGGGTCCTCCGGCTCCAGCGCCGGCGGCGGGGTGTCGTAGCTGCGGCGCCACATCAGCACCTGCTCCTCGCCGTACTGCTTGGCCATGTCGGCCTTGTTCAGGCCCTGCAGGGCGCCGTAGTGGCGCTCGTTGAGGCGCCAGGAATGCACCACCGGCAGCCAGGTGCGGTCGAGTTCGTCGAGCACGTGCCACAGCGTGCGGGTGGCGCGCTTGAGCACGCTCGTGTAGGCCACGTCGAAGTCGTAGCCCTCGGCCTTGAGCAGCCGGCCGGCCTGCTGGGCCTGCTCGATGCCGGTGGGCGTCAGGTCGACGTCGGTCCAGCCGGTGAAGCGGTTTTCGAGATTCCAGGTCGATTCGCCGTGACGGATCAGCACCAGTTTGTGCATGGGAGCCCTTGTGTGTGGTGTCGCGTGAAAAGACGACATTCTAAAATCGCAGGTTTGCCAACCAAGGAACTCCCGTGAAATCCTTCGCCGACTTCATCGTCGCCAACTGGGCGCTGGCGCTCATCGTCGTCAGTTCGGGGGCGATGCTGGCCTGGCCGCTGCTGCGCGGCACCGGGGCCGGCACGCTCACCGCGCAGGGCGCGGTGCAACTGGTCAACCGCGAGCGCGGCGTGATCGTGGACGTGCGCGAGCCCGAGGAATTCGCCGCCGGCCACCCGGTGGGCGCGCGCAACGTGCCATTGAACCAGATGGAGGCCAAGCTGGCCGGCGCCGTCAAGAACAAGACCGTACCGGTGTTGCTGTTTTGCGCCTCGGGCGCGCGCGCGCAGCGCGCGGTGGCCATCGCCAAGAAACTCGGCTACGAGAAGGCCCAAGCGGTGGCCGGCGGGCTGCGTTCGTGGAAAGAGGCTAACCTGCCGGTCGAGAAAGCCTGACCAGGAGCCCCATGCAAGCCGTCAAGATGTACACCACCGCCTTCTGCCCGTACTGCGTGCGCGCGAAGCAGTTCCTCAAGGCCAAGGGCGTGGAGCAGATCGAAGAGGTCCGCATCGACGTCGACCCGCAGGCGCGCAGCGAGATGATGGAAACCACCCGGCGCCGCACCGTGCCGCAGATCTTCATCGGCGACACCCACGTGGGCGGCTGCGACGACCTCATCGCCCTGGACGGCCGCGGCGGCCTGATGCCGCTGCTGCAGGGCGCCGCCGGAGCCTGATCGCGCTGCGGCGATAATCCCCGATTCCCTTTCGCGCGCCCGTCGCCGCGGGAAGCCTTCCCGCGCGGGCGCCGTCCTGACCCCGAAAGAAACCCATGGCCGATCAGCAGCAAGCAGACCCCGTCTTCCAGATCCAGCGCGTCTACCTCAAGGACCTGTCCCTCGAGCAGCCCAATTCGCCGGCCATCCTGCTCGAGCAGGAACAGCCCACGGTCGACATCCAGCTCGGCGTCGACGCGCAGAACGTGGCCGAAGGCATCTTCGAAGTTTCGGTCTCGGCCACCGTGCAGACCAAGATCCAGGACCGCACCGTGTTCCTGGTCGAGGCCAAGCAGGCCGGCATCTTCGAGATCCGCAACCTGCCGGAAGACCAGATGGCGCCGATCCTGGGCATCGCCTGCCCGCAGATTGTCTACCCCTACCTGCGCGGCAACGTGGCCGACGCGATCCAGCGCGGCGGCTTCCCGCCGGTGCACCTGGCCGAGATCAACTTCCAGGCGATGTTCGAGCAGCAGCAGGCGCAGGCGGCCGGCCAGCCCGCGCCGATCGTCACACAGTAAGTCGACCCGGCACGCCGACGCTCCCATGAGGATCTGCGTGCTCGGCGCCGGTGCCTGGGGCACCGCCCTCGCGGTCAATGCCGCCGACCGGCATGCCGTGACGCTCTGGGCGCGCGATGCGCAGCAGGCGGCCGCTATGGCGGCTGCGCGCGAGAACGCGCGCTACCTGCCGTCGATTCCACTGCCGCCCGGCCTCGCGCTGGCCTGCGGCGATGCCGGCCCGGCGCTGGCGCAGGCCGAACTGGTCATCGTCGCCACGCCGATGGCCGCGCTGCGCGTGCAGCTGCAGGCCCTGCGCGCGCTGGCCGTTCCCGTCGCCTGGCTGTGCAAGGGCTTCGAGCCGACGGCCGGCGGCCTGCTGGCGCACGAGGTCCAGGCGCAGGCCGCGCCGCAACTGCAGGCCGGCGTGCTCAGCGGCCCCAGCTTCGCGCAGGAGGTCGCCCAGGGGCGGCCCACCGCGATGGTCGCCGCCAGCGCCCACGAAGCGGTGCGCGCGCTGCTGGTCGAGGCCTTCCACGGCCCGAACCTGCGTATCTATGCCAACGACGACATCGTGGGCGTCGAGGTCGGCGGCGCGGTCAAGAACGTGCTGGCCATCGCCACCGGCCTGGCCGACGGGCTGGCCCTGGGGCTGAACGCGCGCGCCGCGCTCATCACCCGCGGTCTGGCCGAGATGACGCGCCTGGGCCTGGCCCTGGGGGCGCGCGCCGACACCTTCATGGGCCTGTCGGGCCTGGGCGACCTGGTGCTCACCGCCACCGGCGACCTGTCGCGCAACCGCCGCGTCGGCCTGCTGCTGGCCGAAGGCCGCACCCTGGCGCAGGCGGTCGATTCGCTGGGCCACGTGGCCGAGGGCGTGTACTGCGCCCACGCCGTGGTGCAGCGCGCGCGCAGCCTGGGCGTGGAAATGCCCATCGCCGAGGTGGTGCTGGCGCTGCTGGAAGGGCGGCAGCGGCCGGTCGATGCGGTGGCCGCCCTGATGGGGCGCGATCCGGTGCCGGAAGCCGGCTGAACCGTTCATCCGCACCAGACGCAAGAACAGAGACGAGACAAGCAAGCATGACGGCGTTTTTCGATTTTTCCCCGGCCGCGGTGGCCGAACTGGCCCGCGCCGACGCGGCGCGCGCGCTGCAGGAGGACGTGGGCGGGGGCGACCTGACCGCCGCGCTGGTCGAGGCCGGGCGCATCGCCCGCGCGCGCGTGCTGGTGCGCGAGCGTGCGGTGCTGTGCGGCGCCCCGTGGGCCGAGGCGGCCTTCCGCCAGCTCGATCCGGCGCTGCGGCTGGACTGGTGCTGCGCCGAGGGCACGGCCTGCGAGGCCGGCCAGACGGTGCTGGAGATCGAGGGCCCGGCGCGCGCGCTGCTGACCGGCGAGCGCACGGCGCTGAACTTCCTGCAGATGCTCAGCGCGGTGGCGACCAAGACCGCAGCCCATGTCGAGGCGGTGCGCGGCACCCGCGCGCGCATCGTCGACACCCGCAAGACCCTGCCGGGGCTGCGCCTGGCGCAGAAGTACGCGGTGCGCACAGGCGGCGGGCTGAACCACCGCATCGGCCTGTTCGACGCGGTGCTGATCAAGGAAAACCACATCGCCGCGGCCGGCGGCGTGGCCGCGGCGCTGCGTGCGGCGCAGGCGGTGGCCGGCCGGGCGGCCTTCGTCGAGATCGAGGTCGAGACGCTGGACCAACTGCGCGAGGCGCTGGCCGCCGGCGCGCGCATGGTGCTGCTGGACAACATGGACCTGCCCACCCTGCACGAGGCGGTGCGCGTCAACGAAGCGGCGGGCGAGGGGCGAGCGGTGCTAGAGATCTCCGGCGGCGTGTCGCTGGACACCCTGCGCGCCCTGGCCGAGACGGGCGTCGACCGGATCTCCATCGGCGGCCTCACCAAGGACGTGAAGGCCGTCGACTTCTCCATGCGTTTCCTGGAGTCTTGAGATGTCTTCGGTGATCGACGTCGAATACGAGCACCCGCTGGACGAATCGCCGGGCGTGTGCACCACCCGCCACGCCTGGGCGCGCGTGCCCCCGGAGCCGGCACCGGCCGAGCGCGAGGCGCTCAAGGCGCGCATCCGGCGCCTGCTGCGCGAGCGCAACGCGGTCATGGTGTCGCACTACTACGTGCATCCCGACCTGCAGGACCTGGCCGAGGAAACCGGCGGCCTGGTCAGCGACTCGCTGGAGATGGCGCGCTTCGGCCGCGACCACCCGGCGCAGACGCTGGTGGTGTCCGGCGTGCGCTTCATGGGCGAGAGCGCGAAGATCCTGTCGCCCGGCAAGACGGTGCTGATGCCCGACCTGGACGCCACCTGCTCGCTGGACCTGGGCTGCCCGGCCGATGCCTTCGGCGCCTTCTGCGACGCGCATCCCGACCGCACCGTGGTGGTCTACGCCAACACCAGCGCGCAGGTGAAGGCGCGCGCCGACTGGATGGTCACTTCCAGCTGCGCGCTGGAGATCGTGGGCGCGCTGGCCGCGCAGGGGCAGCGCATCCTGTGGGCGCCGGACCGGCACCTGGGCGCCTACATCCAGCGCGAGACCGGCGCCGACATGGTGTTCTGGAACGGCGCCTGCATCGTGCACGACGAGTTCAAGGCCTACGAGCTGGAGGCGCTCAAGCGCGAGCATCCGCAGGCCAAGGTGCTGGTGCACCCCGAGAGCCCGCCCGAGGTGGTGGCGCTGGCCGACGCGGTGGGCTCCACCGCCGGCATCCTCAAGGCGGCGCGCGAGATGGACGCGCGCGAGTTCATCGTCGCCACCGACAACGGCATGATGCACAAGCTGCGCGCGCTCAACCCCGGCAAGGTGTTCCACGAAGCGCCCACCGCCGGCAACAGCGCCACCTGCAAGAGCTGCGCGCACTGCCCCTGGATGGCGATGAACGGCCTGGCCGACGTGGCGCGCGTGCTGGAGACCGGCGCCAACGCGATCCAGGTCGATCCCGCCGTGGGCGAACGCGCGCGGCTGCCGATCGACCGCATGCTGGCCTTCACGGCGGCGCTCAGGAACGGCGCCAATCCGGCCGGCGCGCTGGTGCCGCACCTGGGCGCAGCCTAGAACTCCAGGTTGTCGATCAGCCGCGTGCTGCCCAGGCGCGCGGCGCCCAGGGCCACCAGCGGGGGCAGCGGCGCGTCGGACGCGGGCGGCAGCAGGTCCTCGCGGCGGCGCACGGTCAGGTAGTCGGGCTGCCAGCCGCGCGCGGCCAGTGCCTCCATCGCGCGCGTTTCCAGCCCCGGCAGGTCGCCTTCGCCGGCGCGCACCGCCTCGGCCAGCGCCCGCAAGGCCTTCGAGAGCTGCACCGCCTCCGCCCGCTCGGCTTCGCCCAGGTAGCCGTTGCGCGAGGACAGCGCCAGGCCGTCCTCGGCGCGGCAGGTGGCGCCGGCCACGATCTCGATCGGCAGCGCGAACTGGCGCACCATGCGGCGGATCACCATCAGCTGCTGGTAGTCCTTCTGCCCGAACACCGCCACCTGCGGCTGCATGCAGTTGAAGAGCTTGAGCACCACGGTGCACACGCCGCCGAAGAAGCCGGGGCGGAAATGGCCTTCCAGGATGTCGGCCAGCGCCGGGTCGGGCTGCACGCGGAAGGTCTGGGGCTCGGGGTAGAGGTCCGGCTCGCGCGGCGCGAACAGCAGGTCGCAGCCGGCCGAGCGCAGCTTCTCGCAGTCGCTGTCCCAGGTGCGCGGGTAGGTGTCGAAGTCCTCGTGCGGCAGGAACTGCAGGCGGTTGACGAAGATGCTGGCGACGCGGGTGTCGGCCAGCGTGCCGGCCTGCCGCACCAGCGACAGGTGGCCGTCGTGCAGGTTGCCCATGGTGGGCACGAAGGCGATGCGCCCGCGCCCGGCGAGGGCGGCGCGCAGTTCGGGGAGCGTGTGGACGATGTGCATGAAGGGCTCCTTGCTACCAGGCGTGCAGCGCGTCGTCGGGAAAGTGGCCGTCCTTGACGGCGCGCACGTAGGCGGCGATGGCGGCGCCGATGCCGTCGCCGCCTTCCATGAAGTTGCGCACGAAGCGCGGCATCTTCCCGAGGTTCATGCCGAGCATGTCGTGCAGCACCAGCACCTGGCCGGCGGTGCCGCGGCCGGCGCCGATGCCGATGGTGGCGCAGTGCGGCAGCTCGGCGGTGAGGGCCGCGGAGAGCGCGGCCGGCACCATCTCCAGCACCAGCAGCGCCGCGCCGGCATCGGCCAGTTCGTGCGCATGGGCGCGCAGCCGCGCCGCGTCGGCCTCGCCGCGGCCCTGCACCCGGTAGCCGCCGAGGGCGTGCACGGTCTGCGGCGTCAGGCCCAGGTGGGCGCACACCGGAATGCCGCGCTCGACCAGGAAGCGCACCGTGGGCGCGGTCCAGCCGCCGCCCTCGAGCTTGACCATGTGGGCGCCGGCTTCCATCAGCACGACGGCGCTGCGCAGCGCCTGCTCGGGCGACTCGTGGTAGCTGCCGAAGGGCAGGTCGCCGACGATCCAGGCCGTGCCCTGCACACGGCGCACGCCGCGCGCCACGCATTCGGTGTGGTAGCGCATCGCCTCCAGGCTCACGCCGACGGTGGTGTGCAGGCCCTGGCAGACCATGCCCAGCGAGTCGCCGACCAGGATGCAGTCGACGCCGGCCCCGTCGGCCAGCGCGGCGAAGGTGGCGTCGTAGGCGGTGAGCATGGCGATCTTCTCGCCGCGCGCGTGCATCTCGGCCAGGCGCGGCAGGCTCACCGGCTTGCGTGCCGCCGGCTGGGCGGCGGGCGGCAGCGTGCCGTAGGGGGTGGCCGGGGTTGTCATTTCGCCTGCACCGGCACGTGGTCGCGTTGTTCGCGGATGCGGTTGCCGTCATCGACGAACACCAGCCGGGGCTTGAAGCCCTTCACCGCCTCCTCGGGCACCTGCGCGAAGGCGGCGATGATGACCAGGTCGCCCAGCGCCGCGCGGCGCGCCGCCGAGCCGTTGAGCGAGATCACGCCGCTGCCGCGTTCGCCGCGGATGGCGTAGGTGATCAGGCGCTCGCCGTTGTCGACGTTCCAGATATGGACCTGTTCGTTCTCCGCCAGGCCGGCGGCGTCGAGCAGGTCCTCGTCGATGGCGCAGGAGCCTTCGTAGTGCAGCTCGCAGGCCGTGACGGCGGCGCGGTGGATCTTCGACTTGAGCAGGGTGCGGTACATCATGCGGGCATGTCTCCGTGATTCCAGAAAAAGAAAGAGAAAAAGGCGGGCCGGCGCCCGGCCGCGTCAGCGCGCCGCCGGCACCAGGATGGTCGGCGCGGCCGGCGCCGCGAGCGCGGGCTCGTCGCGGCTGAAATGCAGGCCGCGGCTCTCGCGCCGCATCTGCGCCGAGCGTACGATCAGATCGGCCACCTGCACCAGGTTGCGCAGCTCCAGCAGGTCGGGCGTGACGTGGAAGTGGGCGTAGAACTCCTCGATCTCGCCGGCCAGCAGCGCGATGCGGTGCGCTGCGCGCGCCAGCCGCTTGTGGGTGCGCACGATGCCCACGTAGTCCCACATGGCGCGGCGCAGTTCGTCCCAGTTGTGCGAGACGACCACGGCCTCGTCGGCGTCGGTCACGCGGCTCGTGTCCCAGGGCGGCAGCTCGGCCAGGGGCGCGGCCGGCGCGGCGGCGATCGCCTCGGCCGCGGCGCGGGCGAACACCAGGCATTCCAGCAGCGAGTTGCTCGCCAGGCGGTTGGCGCCGTGCAGGCCGGTGCAGGCGGTCTCGCCGATCACGTACAGGTCGGCCAGATCGGTGCGGCCGGCCAGGTCGGTGAGCACGCCGCCGCAGGTGTAGTGCGCGGCCGGCACCACGGGGATGGGCTCGCGCGTGATGTCGATGCCCAGCGCGGCGCAGCGCGCCAGGATGTTGGGGAAGTGCTCGTGCAGGAAGGCGGGGCTCTGGTGCGAGATGTCCAGGTGCACGCAGTCCAGCCCGTGCTTCTTCATCTCGTGGTCGATCGCGCGTGCCACGATGTCGCGCGGCGCGAGCTCGGCGCGGGCGTCGTGCTGGGGCATGAAGCGGGTGCCGTCGGGCAGTTTCAGCAGGCCGCCTTCGCCGCGCACCGCCTCGCTGATCAGGAAGGACTTGGCCTGCGGGTGGTACAGGCAGGTCGGGTGGAACTGGATGAACTCCATGTTCGCCACCCGGCAGCCGGCGCGCCAGGCGGCGGCGATGCCGTCGCCGGTGGCGGTGTCGGGGTTGGTGGTGTACAGGTACACCTTGCCCGCGCCGCCGGTGGCCAGGATGGTGCGCGGCGCGCGGAAGGCGACCACGGCGTCGGCCGCCTGGTCGAGCGCGTACAGCCCCAGGCAGCGCTGCGGCCCGGGCAGGCCCAGCTTGCGCGTGGTGATCAGGTCCACCAGCACGTGGTGCTCGAGCAGCGTGATGTGGGGCGTGTCGCGTACCACGTCGATCAGCGTGCGCTGCACGGCCGCGCCGGTGGCGTCGGCCGCGTGCACGATGCGCCGCGCGCCGTGGCCGCCCTCGCGCGTGAGGTGCAGCGCGCCGCCGTCCAGCGAGAAGGGCACGCCCAGCGCACGCAGCCAGTCGATGGCCTGCGGCGCATGCTCGACCACGAAGCGCGTGGCGGTGAGGTCGCACAGGCCGGCGCCGGCCTCCAGCGTGTCGGCCACGTGGGCCTCGAAGCTGTCGCCCTCGGCCAGCACCGCCGCGATGCCGCCCTGCGCCTGCTGGCTGGCGCCGTCGCTCAGCGCGCGCTTGGTCAGTACCGCCACGCGGTGGGTGGGGGCGAGATGCAGCGCGGCGGTGAGGCCCGCCAGGCCGCTGCCCACGATGAGAACGTCGAAGTCGCGCGCCGTGGTCATGTGATGAGGAGGGGAAAGCCCCGGCCGGTCAGGCGGGGGAGTAGGCCAGGCGCACGTAGATCGGCGCGAAGGCTTCGGCCTGGGTGATCTCGATCAGCGTCTCCTTGGCCAGCTCGAGCATCGCGATGAAGGTCACGACCAGCACCGGCGTGCCGCGCGAAACCTCGAACAGGTTCTCGAACTCGACGAACTGGCGGCCCTGCAAGGTGCGCAGGATGATGCTCATGTGCTCGCGCACGCTGAGTTCCTCGCGCGAGATCTTGTGGTGCTGCACCAGCTTGGCGCGCTTGAGGATGTCGGCCCAGGCGCTTTGCAGGTCGACCACGTTCACTTCGGGGAAGCGCGGCTTGAGCGACTGCTCGATGTAGACCTGTGCCTTCCAGAAGTCGCGCCCGTACTGCGGCATGCCGCTGAGGGACGCGGCCTGCATCTTGGTCTGCTCGTACTCCAGCAGCCGGCGCACCAGCTCGGCACGCGGGTCTTCCGCCTCCTCGCCGTCGGCCGTCTTCTTGGGCGGCAGCAGCATGCGCGACTTGATCTCGATCAGCATCGCCGCCATCAGCAGGTATTCGGCGGCCAGCTCCAGGTTGCGGCTGCGCACCTCCTCCACGTAGACCAGGTACTGCCGGGTCACGTTGGCCATCGGGATGTCGAGGATGTTGAAGTTCTGCTTGCGGATCAGGTAGAGCAGCAGGTCCAGCGGCCCTTCGAAGGCCTCCAGGAACACCTCGAGCGCGTCGGGCGGGATGTACAGGTCCTGCGGCAGCGCGAACAGCGGTTCGCCGTACAGCCGGGCGAGCGCGACCTGGTCGACCACCTCGGGCATCTCGGCTACGGCGGCGACGGCGTCGTCATCGTCGTCGCGCGTGGACAGGGCGTCGTCGCCAATCATCGGCAGGGGGCCGTCACGCAGGCGCGCGCTGCGCTCACTCGGCGCGCGTCTGGTAGACGTAGGGCTGCTGCGGCACGCGCGCCTCGCGGAACTCGGACAGCACCTCGCGGTCGAGGTGCTTGTCCCACAGCAGGGCGCGGCCGGCGCGCTGCTCGGCCTCCAGCGTCGGCTTCTTCTGCTTCATCTCCTCGATGAAGCTGGTGATCTCGGACGTGTAGTGGGGGCGGCGGAAGATGGACATAGACTCGGACCTTTGCAGCGGATTTTAAGGGACGGCACGAACATGAGATGGTTGGCGACGGCCGCGGCCTGCCTGGGGGCGGTATTCGGCCTGGCGGGCTGCGATCCGCAGCGCATCGGCGAACTGGAAGAGGGCGTGTCCACCGAAGCCGACGTGCGCGCGCGCTTCGGCGAGCCCGAGAACGTCTGGGACGCGCCCGGCGGCCGGGTCTTCGAGTACAACCGCCAGCCGCAGGGCCAGAAGAACTACATGATCACCATCGGCCCCGACGGCAGGATGAGCGCCCTGCGCCAGGTGCTCACGCCCGAGAACTTCGCCCGGGTGCACCCGGGCATGGCGATGGAAGACCTGCGCAAGATGCTGGGCAAGCCGGCCAAGGTCACGCCCTACGCGCTCAAGCGCGAGACCGAATGGGAGTGGCGCTGGGTGCAGCCGCCGGACACGGCGATGGTCTTCACCGCGGTGCTGAACGAGCAGCAGTACGTGGTGCGCAGCGGTTCCTCGCCCGACCGGGGTGTCGAGGCACCGTAGATGAAGCCCACCCCAGCCTCGCCCACTGCGTGTGGGAGCATCAGGATGAAACCGGACGTTTCGCATCGATGCGGCACGGCAGCGCACGAGGGTGCAACACCTTCGATGCCCTCTCAGCTGCCGGTGGAGGTGTAGCGGCGCACGCCGGCCTTCCAGGCCATGAACGACAGCCCCAGAAAGGCGAAGCCCGCCAGCGGCGATGCCCAGCCCACCCAGCCGGGCGCGCCCAATGGGTCGCCGCGGCCCAGGATCGCCAGCACCGGGTAGTAGGCGACGCAGGCCAGCGGCACGGCGAAGGTCAGCAGCCGGCGGAACCAGGCGGCGTAGATGGCCAGCGGATACTGGGCCGCTTCCACGCCGCCGTAGGTCAGCACGTTGGCCACTTCCAGGCTCTCGGTCGTCCAGAAGGCGAGGGTGCCCTGCAGCACCAGGATGCCGAGAAACAGCGCCGTGCCGCCGGCCAGCGCGAACAGCGCCAGCCCCACCGTCTCCGGCCGCCAATCGACGCCGGCCTGCACCGTGCCGAAGCCGAGCACCATCAGGCCCTGCATCAGCCGGCCCAGGCGGCTGATGCGCAGGTCATGGCCCATGAGTTGCAGCGTCAGCGGGCGGGGGCGCAGCAGCAGCCGGTCGAAGTGCCCGGTGCGCAGGAACTCCGTGCCCAGCACGTCGAAGCCGCGGCCCAGCGCGTCCGCAATGGCGAACATGCAGTTCACCAGGCCGTAGAACACCGCCACCTCGCCCAGGCGCCAGCCGCCCAGATCGCCGAAGCGATGGAACAGCGCCCAGACGGCGACCACCTCGATGCCGGTCGCGAGGAACTGACCCACGGTGAGCATCAGCGCCGAGGCGGGATAGCGCGCCTGGCCCTGCAGCGATGCGCCGGCCAGGCGCAGGAACAGCGGCAGCGTGCCCATGTCAGTGGCGCCCGGCCGCCCGAAGACACTGACGCACCCCCTCGGGGGGCAGCGGACCTCGCGCAGCGGGGAAGCGTGGGGGTCGTTTCATTTCAGCCGCCCTGTATTTCGAGGCGCCGCATCGTGCGGCCCAGGGCCGCGTGGCCGGCGCCCACGAACAGCGCCAGCCAGAAGCACTGCAACCCCAGGCCCCGCCAGGCCTGCCCGCCTGCGAGCTGCCCGAAGTACAGCCGCATCGGGATGTCCACCAGCGCGGCCAGCGGCTGCAGCAGCAACAGCGTCTGCCACGCGTCCGGCAGCAGCGCCAGCGGCAGCAGGTTGCCCGAGAGCACGATCACCACGGGCACGGCCAGCGCGTTGATGCCGCGCTCGTTGAGGGCCGCCGCCGTGGCGATGTTGAGCAGCATCACCATCGAGGCCGACACGAGCAGCGCCAGCCCCATGGACAGCAGCGCGAACAGGCCGGCCGCCGCGCCGGCCGACGCCCGCCAGGCCCAGTCGGTCCAGCCGGCCAGCGGCAGCAGCACGGCGGCGAAGAGCGCCATCAGGGCCAGCCGCGGCAGCACGCGCGCGGCGATCCAGCCGGTGGTGCGCGCGTACCACAGCGCATACGCATCGACCGGCCGCAGCCGGTCGTAGGCCACGGCGCCGGTGCGCACCGCCTGCGCCACCTCGGGGTCGGCCGTCCAGGGCAGCAGCGCCAGCAGGCCCTGCGCCAGCCAGGTGTAGGTGATGGCCTGGTGCAGCGGCATGGGCGCGGACGCCTGGGCGCCGGCATAGAAGGCCGCCAGCACCATGACCTTGATGCCGCCCCACCAGCACTGGGTGGCGAAGCCGGCCAGCGCGGCGCTGCGGTACTGCAGCATCTGCAGGAAGCGCGCGGCGAAGGCGGCGCGGTAGGGCCGCAGGCGCTCGCGCCAGTTCATGTGTCGGCCGCGCCGTGCAGGGCGTAGAAGCGCGAGATCACCTCCTCGATCGACAGGCCTTCCAGCCGCAGGTCCTCCACGGCATGCTCGGCGGCGATGCGGGCGATGAGCGCGGGCGCCGAGGTCAGGGCCGGGTCGAAATCCAGCGCCAGGGTCTGCCCCTCGCGGTGGCGCAGGGTCACGCCCGGCAGCGCCAGGTGCGCCGGCGCCTCGTGCGCGAAGTCGACCACCAGCCGGCGCTCGGCCAGCACCTGCGCGCGCAGCGCCTCCGTCGGGCCGTCGGCCAGCACCCGGCCATGGCCGATGATGATCACGCGCTCGGCCAGCGCCTCGATGTCGTGCATGTCGTGCGTGGTCAGCAGCACCGTGGTGCCGCGCTCGCGGTTGGCGCGCCGCACGAAGTCGCGCACCGCCAGCTTCGAGGGCGCGTCCAGCCCGATGGTGGGCTCGTCCAGGAACAGGATGTCGGGCTCGTGCAGCAGCGCGGCGGCGATCTCGGCGCGCATGCGCTGGCCCAGCGAGAGCTGGCGCACCGGCTGGTCGAGCACGTGCGCCAGCCGCAGCAGCGCGACCAGCTCGTCGCGCGTGCGGCGGTAGCGCGCGGGGTCGACGCGGTAGATGTCGCGCAGCAGGTCGAAGCCCTCCTGCACCGGCAGGTCCCACCACAGCTGCGTGCGCTGGCCGAAGACCACGCCGATGCGCTGCACGTGGCGCTCGCGGTCGTCCCAGGGCGCGCGGCCGTCGATCTCGACGCGGCCGACGTCGGGCCGCAGGATGCCCGCCAGGATCTTGACGGTGGTCGACTTGCCGGCGCCGTTGGGCCCGATGAAGCCCAGCAGCTCGCCGCGCTCCAGCGCGAAGGAAACGCCGGCCAGCGCCTGCACCGTGCGGTGGCGCCGCCGCAGCAGGCCGCGCAGCGCGCCGCCCAGCCCCGGCGCGCGCTCGGCGACGCGGTAGGTCTTGTGCAGCTGGTCGACGAGGATCTGGGGCATCGCAAGAAAAAACGCCGTCCGATGGGACGGCGGGGCGCGGATTCTAGGGCCTGGACTCAGGCGCCGTGCCCGCCGGCGGCCGCCTGGCCGGTGGCGAGTTCCTCCGCAAAGCCCGAGCGCATGATTTCTTCCAGGGGCTGCGCCTGCAGCGATTCCAGCCGCAGCACGCCGTCGCGCGCCAGCACCGCCTTGTGCAACTGGCGCAGGGCGTCCAGGCCGGTGGCGTCCAGCGAGATGAGGTGCGTCGCGTCCAGCACCACCGTCATGCCGCGCGGCGCATGCTCCACCGCGGCCACCGCCTCGTCGAGCTTGGCCGCCGCGCCGAAGAACAGCGCGCCGTAGAGCCGGTAGGTGAGGATGGGCGGCTGCAGCGCCACCATCTCCACGCTGAACAGCGTGCTCATGCGCCGGATGAACAGCGCGCAGGCCAGCACGATGCCCACCTGCACCGCCACCGTCAGGTCGAACACCACCGTGAGGAAGAAGGTGCCCAGCATCAGCAGCCGGTAGTGGCGGCTGAAGTGGCGCAGCCGGTAGGGCGTGAACTCGCGCCACTCGCCCATGTTCCAGCCCACGTGCAGCAGGATGCCGGCCAGCACCGCCAGCGGCACGTGCTGCGCCAGCGGCGCGGCCAGCAGCACGATCACCAGCAGGGTGACGGCATGCACGATGCCGGCGATGGGCGAGTTGCCGCCGGAGCGGATGTTGGTCACCGTGCGCGCGATGGTGCCGGTGGCCGGCATGCCGCCGAAGAAGGGCGTGACCAGGTTGGCGACGCCCTGGGCCATCAGCTCCTGGTTCGGGTCGTGGCGCGGCTGCCCGCTGACCTGGTCGGCCACGCGCGCGCACAGCAGCGATTCGATGGCGCCCAGCAGGGCGATGGTGATGGTCGGCGTGACCAGCTGCTTGACCGTCTCCCAGGAGAAGTCGGGCAGCGCGAAGGTTGGCAGGCCCTCGGGGATGCCGCCGAAGCGGGTGCCGATGGTCTCCACCGGCAGCGAGAAGCCCCAGGACACCAGCGTGAGCGTGATCAGCGCCACGATCGGTCCCGGCAGGCGCGCGCCCAGGCGGACCGCGCGCGTGTCGGCCACCCGGCCGGCCAGCCGCTGCACCACGAAGCCGATGCGCGACTCGCCGCGCAGCAGGTTGGGCCAGGCGAACAGGCCGACCACGCACACCAGCCCCAGGCCGAAGGCGTAGGGGTTGAAGGTGGCGGCGTGCTGCGCCATCGTGCCCAGCTGCGAGAACACGTCGGCCGGCATCTTGTCGATCGACAGGCCCAGCCAGTCCTTGAGCTGCGACAGGATGATCAGCACCGCGATGCCGTTGGTGAAGCCGACCACGATCGACAGCGGCACGTAGCGCACCAGCCGGCCCAGCCCGAACAGCCCGCCCAGGAACAGCAGCACGCCCGCGCAGGCGGTGGAGATCAGCAGGTTGGCGACGCCGTAGCGTTCGACGATGCCGTAGACGATGACGATGAAGGCGCCGGCCGGCCCGCCGATCTGCACCGCCGAGCCGCCCAGCACCGAGATCAGGAAGCCGGCGATGATCGCCGTCCAGATGCCGGCCTCGGGCTTCAGGCCGGAGGCGATGGCGAAGGCCATGGCCAGCGGCAGGGCGACGATGCCCACCGTGGCGCCGGCCCCGACGTCGCGGAAGAAGCGTTCTCGGTTGTAGCCGGCGAGGGCATCGATCAGGCGGGGGCGGAAGCGGGTGAGCACCAGCGGGGACTGCATGGCGCGATTGTGGCGCCTGGCCCGCTTGGGGGACAGGGTCGCCGCCGCTATGCTCGGGCTTGTTCCTACCCCCCTGATGCCATGACCGACACGAACCCCTCCCGGATTCCCGCCACGCTGATCCCCGGCGACGGCATCGGCCCCGAGATCGTCGACGCGACGCTGGCCGCCCTCGATGCGCTGGGCGCCCCCTTCGACTGGGAGAGCCAGGCCGCCGGCCTGGGCGGCATCCACGCGGCCGGAGACCCGCTGCCCCCGGCCACGCTGGAAAGCATCCGCAGGACGCGCCTGGCCCTCAAGGGGCCGCTGGAGACGCCCTCGGGCGGTGGCTACCGCAGCTCCAACGTGCGCCTGCGCGAGGAGTTCCAGCTCTACGCCAACCTGCGCCCGGCGCGCACCATCATTCCCGGCGGCCGCTTCGACAAGATCGACCTGCTGGTGGTGCGCGAGAACCTGGAAGGCCTGTACATCGGCCACGAGCACTACGTGCGCATCGACGGCGACCCGCACGCCGTGGGCATGGCCACCGGCATCAATACGCGCCAGGGCTGCCGCCGCATCCTCGAATACGCCTTCGAGACCGCCATCGCCACCGGCCGCCGCAAGGTCACGCTGGTGCACAAGGCCAACATCATGAAGGTGCTGACCGGGCTGTTCCTGGAGACCGGCCTGCAGCTCTACGAAGAGAAGTACAAGGGCAGGTTCGAGCTGGACACGGTGATAGTCGACGCCTGCGCCATGAAGCTGGTGCTCGACCCCTGGCAGTTCGACATGCTGGTCACCACCAACCTGTTCGGCGACATCCTCTCCGACCTGGTGGCCGGCCTGGTGGGCGGGCTGGGCATGGCGCCCGGCGCCAACGTCGGCCAGGACGCGGCCATCTTCGAGGCCGTGCACGGCTCCGCCCCCGACATTGCCGGCAAAGGCGTCGCCAACCCCACGGCCCTGCTGCTGGCGGCGGCCATGATGCTGGAGCACGTGCGCCGGCCCGAGCTGGCGCGCCGGCTGCGCACGGCCATCGACGAGACGCTCAACATCGACCGGGTGCGCACCGGCGACCTGGGCGGCCAGGCGAGCACGGCCGCCTTCACCCAGGCGCTGGTCGGCCGCATCAAGGGGGGCGCATGAGTCTTGGCGAGGCCATGGCGCCTTCGGCTGCCGCGCCGCCGGTGCTCTCGGCGGTCCAGGCGCGCGTGCTCGGCGTGCTGATCGAGAAGCAGCGCACGGTGCCCGACACCTACCCGCTCACCCTCAACGCCCTGCTGGCCGGCTGCAACCAGAAGACCAGCCGCCATCCGGTGATGGAGTTGGCCGAATCGCGGGTGCAGGAGGCGCTGGACGACCTGCGCCGGCTCAGCCTGGTCACCGAAAGTGCCGGCGGCCGCGCCATGCGCTACGGGCACAACGCCGACCGGGTGCTGCGCGTGCCTTCGCAGTCGCTGGCACTGCTGACGGTGCTGCTGCTGCGCGGGCCGCAGACCCCCGGCGAGCTGCGCATCGCCAGCGACCGCATGCACAACTTCGCCGACATCTCCTCGGTCGAGGCCTTCCTGGAGGAGCTGGCCGAGCGCCCGGCCGGCGCGCTGGTGGCCAGGCTGCCGCGCCTGCCCGGCGCACGCGAGAGCCGGTGGATGCATCTGCTGGGCGGGCCGGTGCAGGCCGATGCGCTGGCGGCGCCCGCGCCTGCGAGGGACGAGACGGGCCATGCCGAGGCCGGCGGGCTGCAGGCGCGCGTGGCGCGGCTGGAGGCCGAGGTGGCGGCGCTGCGCGCCGTGCTCGACCGGCTGCGCGCCGAGCTGGGCATCGCGCCGGAGTGACCCATGACGCACGAGGAGACACGCCGATGAGCACACCCCCCGCCCTGAGCGCCTGGCACCGGCTGGTGCAGACCCGCGACGCCGCCGGGCTCGACGCCCTGCTGGCCGAGGACGCCGTCTTCCACTCGCCGGTGGTGCATACGCCCCAGGCGGGGCGGGCGCTGACCGCCCAGTACCTGCGCGCGGCCTTCGCCGTCTTCTTCAACGACAGCTTCCGCTACGTGCGCGAGACCGTCGCGGCGGACCATGCCGTGCTGGAGTTCCAGCTTGAGCTCGAGGGCATCACCATCAATGGGGTCGACATCCTGAGCTGGAACGAGGCGGGCGAGATCACCGAGTTCAAGGTGATGCTGCGGCCACTCAAGGCGATCCAGCTCATTCATCAGAAGATGGCCGCGATGCTGCAGGCGCAGGCGGCGCGGGGCTGAAGAACTCAGTCTTCGTCGTCGGGCAGCGCGGCGTCGGCGGCGGCCCCCACCGCCTTGCCGGCGATGCGCGCAGTGCCGATGGCCGCGTCGGCGGCCAGCCCCACGGCGCCGGCACCCACGCTCACCGCGGTGCCCGCCACGCTGGCGGCCGCGCCGGCCACCGCGACCACCGCGCAGCCCGCCAGGGCCGGCAGCGACAGCGCCAGCACGGCCAGGCGCAGGTGGCGGAGCAGGGCGGCGGCCATGCGGAAACTACCGCACCCGCATGCCGGGCGTCGCACCCGGCCAGGGCTCGAGCACGTGGATGCCCGGCTGCGCCTTCTCGTCGGCGTGGCTGGCGGCCAGCACCATGCCTTCGGAGACGCCGAACTTCATCTTGCGCGGCGCCAGGTTGGCGACCAGCACGGTGAGCTTGCCCACCAGCTGCTCGGGCTGGTAGACGCTCGCGATGCCGCTGAACACGTTGCGCGGCTTCTCCTCGCCGACGTCCAGCGTCAGACGCAGCAGCTTGGTCGAGCCCTCGACCTTCTCGCAGGCGACGATCTTCGCGATGCGCAGGTCGATCTTCGCGAAGTCGTCGATGCCGATCGTCGGCGCGATGGGCTCGCCGCCGGGCGCCGGGGCATCGGCGACGGCATCGGCCACGGGCGCGTCGGCCTCGAACAGCTTGTCGAGCAGCTTGGGGTCCACGCGCTGCATCAGGTGCTTGTACTCGCCGATCGTGTGGCCGTCGCCCAGCAGCTGGCCGGTGGCGGCGAAATCCAGCGGCGCGATGCGCAGGAAGTCCTCCACCTGCGCGGCCAGCGCCGGCAGCACCGGCTTGAGGTAGAGCGTGAGCAGGCGGAAGGCCTCGATGCAGGTGCTGCACACGTCGTGCAGCCGCGCCTCCATGCCTTCCTTCTTGGCCAGCTCCCAGGGCTTGTTCTGGTCGACGTACTCGTTGACCTTGTCGGCCAGCGCCATCACCTCGCGCAGTGCGCGCGCGTAGTCGCGGCCGTCGTACAGGGCGCGCAGCGTACCTGCGGCCTCCTGCAGCGCCGCGAGCAGGGCGGCGCCGTCCTCGCTGACCGGGCCGAGCCGGCCGCCGAAGCGCTTGGCGATGAAGCCCGCCGCGCGGCTGGCGATGTTGATGTACTTGCCGACCAGGTCGGCGTTCACCCGCGCGACGAAGTCCTCGGGGTTGAAGTCGATGTCCTCGTTGCGGCCGTTGAGCTTGGCCGCCAGGTAGTAGCGCAGCCACTCGGGGTCGAGCCCCACCGACAGGTACTTCAGCGGGTCGATGCCGGTGCCGCGGCTCTTGCTCATCTTCTCGTTGTTCACGGTCAGGTGGCCGTGCACGTAGATGGCGTCCGGCGCCTTGCGGCCGCTGAAGTGCAGCATCGCCGGCCAGAACAGCGTGTGGAAGGTGATGATGTCCTTGCCGATGAAGTGCACCTGCTCCAGCTCGGGCTGGGCCATGTACCGCGCGTAGGTCTGCGCGGCGGGATGGGGCGTGTCGTCGTCGATGTCGACCTCGATGCACGCCTTGTCCAGCAGGTTCTTCAGCGAGGCCAGGTAGCCCACCGGCGCGTCCAGCCAGACGTAGAAGTACTTGCCCGGCGCATCGGGGATCTCGATGCCGAAGTAGGGCGCGTCGCGGCTGATGTCCCAGTCGCCCAGGCCGCCGCTGCCGTCCTCCTTCTTCACCAGCCACTCGCGGATCTTGTTCTGCACCTCGGGCTGCACGTGGCCCGGCGCGGTGGTCCATTCCCTCAGGAAGGCCTCGCAGCGCGGGTCGGACAGCCTGAAGAAGAAGTGGTCGGAGCTGCGCAGCTCGGGCTTGGCGCCGGAGAGCGCGGAGTAGGGCTCGATCAGCTCGGTCGGTGCGTACACCGCGCCGCAGACCTCGCAGTTGTCGCCGAACTGGTCTTTGGCGTGGCAGCGCGGGCATTCGCCCTTGATGAAGCGGTCGGCCAGGAACATCCCCTTCTCGGGGTCGTAGAACTGCTCCACGGCGCGCGTCTCGATCAGGCCGGCCTTCTTCAGGTCCAGGTAGATCTGCTGCGCCAGCTCGTGGTTCTCCGGCGCGTCGGTGGAGTGCCAGTTGTCGAAGGCGACGTGGAAGCCGTCCAGGTACGGCTTGCGGCCGGCCGCGATCTCGGCCACGAACTGCTGCGGCGTCACGCCCGCCTTGTCGGCGGCGATGGTGATCGCCGCGCCGTGCGCGTCGTCGGCGCAGACGAAGTTGACCTCGGCCCCGTTCATTCGCTGGAACCGCACCCAGATGTCGGCCTGGATGTATTCCATGATGTGGCCGATGTGGAACTTGCCGTTGGCGTACGGCAGGGCGGTGGTGACGAAGAGCTTGCGCGGGGCGGACATCGAAAGGCGCTTTCAGGGGGGAGAGGACTGTGCGGCGCGGCCGGCAGAGCCGTTGCCGCGGCGGGAGGGGCATTTTAGGTGGGATGGCGTGGGCGCATCGCGCTCCGTCCAATGGCCGTGGGCGGATAACATCGCGCCGCGGTGCCTGCTGCGCAGGCCACCGCCAAGGATTCGCCAAAATTTCAAAGGGGGCGCAGGATGGCGGAACGGCGCCGCCTGTTGCCCCAAGGTTCGTCAAATGGTCTTGAAACGCGCGCTCCTGAACGGTTGGCTGGCCATGGTCGCGCTCGGTATCGGTACTGCGGATGCCACCACGCTCCTGACACGGGACTGGCCCGTGGCGCGCGAGTGCGGTGGCTGCTTGCGGCTCCAGTTCAGGCGCCTCGAACTGCTGCTTCCTTCCACGGAAGTCAGCAAGGTATTCACCACCGGCAGCGGCGGCCCTGCATTGGACCTGGTCCCGGCCTCGGGAGACCTGAGAGACAGCGTCTCCATCTTCGACCGGACGCAGGGCCGCCTGCGCGATCTCTTCAAGAGGACCGATTTCCTGGACGCCCATGGAATCAGGACACCCCGCGACTACTGGGATGCACTCGGCAAGGAGCCGGCGGCGGACGACAAGTATCTGGCGATGGCCCGCAAGGCCGAGCGCATCGATCGGGCCCACCGCTACACGCGGCTGTCCAGGGGCGTCCTGACGGCGTATATCGTCGATGCTGCGGAACCCGAGGACCGGCGCATCTATTTCGTCATCGACGGGGACGAGACCTATTACATGCTGGTCGGCCCCATGTCGGCGTCGTTCGTGGAGGCCGTGCTTTCCAACGCCCGGGCCGTCGAGATGCCATAGGCGCCGGCAATCTGCGCTGCGTGTCAGCCTGTCCAGCCGAAGAAGCGCAGCACCTCCTCGCGCTGGCGCATCGCGTCCGCATGCCCCAGCGCCATCAGCTCGTGGATGAAGCCGGGCTCGAACAGCAGGTAGCTGGCCAGCGCCGCGCTCTTGGCGCCGGCCTTGGGCTCGCCCGCCACGGTGCCGCTGGCCAGCAGGCGGCGCACCGCGCGCGGCAGCGCCTCGGTGTGACGGGCGGCGATCTCGTCGATGCGTTGCGAGGGCGCGACCACCAGCAGTTCCACCGGCCGCAGCCGGGTGCCGGGCCGCGCCTGCGGCGGGATCAGCGCCAGGGTCTGGTTGATGCGGCGCAGCCGCTCCACGTCCACCGCCAGCGCGTCCAGGAAGATGCCCGACAGCGCATGGCCGGCGATCTGGGCCAGCGTGGGCTCGCCGCCGTAGGTGTTGGGCGCGGTGCCGTCCACCGGCTCGACCATGCGGCCGGCGCCCACCGCCAGGATCCGCTGCGCGCCCAGGTGGATCGCCGGCGCCAGCGGAGCGGTCTGGCGGATCGAGCCGTCGCCGAAGTACTCGGTGTGCCCGGCGATCGTCAGCCCGGTGGCCGGAAAGACGAAGGGGATGGCCGAGGAGGCCAGCAGGTGCGCGTGGGTGAGTCGGTCGGCCACCGCGGTGCGCTGCGAGCGCACCCAGGGCGCCATCGGCACGCGCGACTCGAAGAAAGTGATGTGCGCGCCGGAGCTGTAGCTGGACGCCGAGATCGCCAGCGCCTGCAGGTGGCCCTCGGCCAGCAGCTGCGGCACACGCTCCAGCGGCACCATGCGCGCGAGCAGCTCGGCCAGCGGCGCGTTGTCCAGCAGCGAGCGCGGCTTGAGCCGCAGCCAGCGCGCCACCAGTTGGCCGATGCCCAGGATCAGCCGCCAGCGCGCCGCCGCGTCGAGCATGGCGAAGCTGTCGGTGCGGTAGATCTGGTCGACCCGCAGCGCGCGCCACAGGCCGGCGACGTGGGCCACCACGCGGTCGAAGTCGTCTGCGCCGCAGGCCAGCGCGGCGGCGTTGATCGCGCCGGCCGAGGTGCCGGTGATGACCGGGAAAGGGTTGCCCGACGCGCCGGCCGCGCGGCGCAGCTCGGCGATCGCCTCCAGCACGCCGACCTGGTAGGCGGCCCGCGCGCCGCCGCCGGTGAGCAGCAGGCCGGTGAGGGGGTGGTCGGCGGTCGGCGGTGCGGGCATAGACAGCGTGGACGCAGGGTTCATGGACAGCACCGTAGACTACCCGTCATTCAGGAGCAAACAATGGCAGTCACCCCAGAGGCCGTCCTCGCCGCGCTGCAGGCCGTCCAGGACCCGAACACCGGCAAGGATTTCGTCAGCAGCAAGGCGGTCAAGAACCTGCACGTCGACGGCGGCGACGTGTCCTTCGACGTCGAGCTGGGCTACCCCGCCCGCAGCCAGCACCCGGCGCTGCGCCAGGCGCTGATCCAGGCCGCGCGCACGGTGCCCGGCGTGGGCAACGTGTCGGCCAATCTCACGCTCAACGTGATCAGCCACGCGGTGCAGCGCGGTGTGCAGCTGATGCCCAACATCAAGAACATCGTCGCCGTGGCCTCGGGCAAGGGCGGCGTGGGCAAGAGCACCACCGCCGCCAACCTGGCGCTCGCGCTGGCGGCCGAGGGCGCGCGCGTGGGCCTGCTGGACGCCGACATCTACGGCCCCAGCCAGCCGATGATGCTGGGCATCGACCGGCGCCCCGAGAGCGAAGACGGCAAGACCATGGAGCCGCTGGAAAACCACGGCGTGCAGGTCATGTCGATCGGCTTCCTGGTCGATGTCGACGAGGCCATGATCTGGCGCGGCCCCATGGCCACGCAGGCGCTGGAGCAGCTGCTGCGCCAGACCAACTGGAAAGACCTGGACTACCTGATCGTCGACCTGCCGCCGGGCACCGGCGACATCCAGCTCACCCTGAGCCAGCGCGTGCCGATGACCGGCGCGGTGATCGTGACCACGCCGCAGGACATCGCGCTGCTCGACGCCCGCAAGGCCATCAAGATGTTCGAGAAGGTGGGCGTGCCGATCCAGGGCATCGTCGAGAACATGGCGGTGCACGTGTGCTCGAACTGCGGCCATGTGGAGCACATCTTCGGCGCGGAGGGCGGCAGGAAGATGGCGGAGCAATACGGCGCGCCCTACCTCGGCGCGCTCCCGCTGGACATCCGCATCCGCCAGCAGGCCGACAGCGGCAAGCCCACCGTGGTGGCCGACCCCGATGGCGAGGTGGCCGGACTCTACAAGGCGATCGCGCGCCAGGTGGCCGTGGGCATCGCGCAGAAGGCCAAGGACTTCTCGGCCCGGTTCCCGACCATCACTGTCAGCAAGAACACCTAGAAGAAGGCGCGAACGGACTCGCCATGCCCGCTCATCCCGCCCAGGCATGCCCGCCCGGCACGGCAATGGCTCGCCGTAGCGCGAGCCGCGGCCGTGCTCGGCGCCCTGGCTGCACGCGCCCGGGCGGTCTGTCCGGACACCTCGGACCCATTCACGCCTTCTGCCCATGAACCTGCTCGCCTCGATGCGCTATCTCGTCGCGCTGAGCGAGCATCGTCATTTCGGCCGGGCGGCCCAGGCCAGCCACATCACGCAGCCGGCGCTGTCCAATGCGCTGAAGGCGCTGGAAGAGGAATTCGGCGTGGTCATCGTCAAGCGTGGCCGCGCCTATGGCGGACTCACGCACGAAGGCGAGCGCGTGCTGGCCACGGCCCAGCGCATGCTGCGCGAAAGCGAGGTGCTGCAGCAGGAACTGCGCAGCGAGGCCGGCCGCCCGCGCGGGCGTCTGCGCATGGCGGCGGTGCCGACGGCGATCCCGGTGCTCTCGCGCTTCGCTGCCATGCTGCAGGCGCAGCACCCCGGCATCGTGCCTGCCGTGCTCTCGATGAGCTCGCAGGAACTCGAGACTGGCCTGGAAAGCCTGTCGCTGGACCTCGCGCTGGGCTACACCGAGCGGATGGCGCTGCCCGGCGTCAAGCTCACGGCCTGGCCGCAGAGCATCGAGCACTACTTCCTGCTGCGGCGCGCCAGCCGGCCCTCGGCCGACCAGTTGAGAATCGGCCGGCCGATGCCCTGGGTCGATGCCGCCCGGCTGCCGCTGTGCCTGCTCACGCCCGACATGCACAATCGCACCATCATCGACCAGGCGTTGCGCGCGGCCGGCGCCTCGGTGGCGCCCGCGATCGAGACCAACTCCGTGCTCGGCCTGGCGCTGGCGGTGGCCGCCGGCAATGTCTGCAGCGTGCTGCCCGGCGCCATGGTGGCCGCCGTGCGCAGCCACCGCGAACTCGAGGCGCTGCCGCTGGTGGCGCCGGAAGTCCGGACCCCGATCGGCTTCATGACGCAGACCGGCGTGCGCCCATCGCGCGCGCTGGAGGCCGCGCTGGCGCTGCTGCAGACGCCGCAGTGGCGCGCGCAGGTCGAGCAGCACAGCGGCGCGCTGAAAGCCCAGGCCTGAGCGCTACTGCTTGGCGGCGTTCGGAAAGAACAGCTGCTCGCCGTCGATCTTGTAGCTGGCGATGGTGGACTGCCCCGCCGGCGAGATCACCCAGTCGACGAACTTCTGCGCCCCGGCGCTGTTGAGCTGCGGAAACTTCGCCGGGCTCACGACCATCACGCCGTACTGGTTGAACAGGCGCGTGTCGCCCTCGACCAGCACCGCCAGGTCGGCGCGGTTCTTGAAGCTCAGCCAGGTACCGCGGTCGGCCAGCACGTAGCCGCCGCTGGAGGCGGCGATGTTGAGCGCCGGCCCCATGCCGCAGCCGCATTCCTTGTAGCCCGTGCCCTTCTTGTCGTTGGGCACTTGCTGGCCCGCCTCGGCGATGCCGGTCTGCGCCCACAGGCGCCGCTCGGCCGCGTCGGTGCCGCTCTTGTCGCCGCGCGAGACGAAGGGCGCATTGGCCTGCGCGACCTTCTTCAGCGCTGCGGCGATGTCCCTGCCCTTCGTGCCCACCGGGTCGGCCTTGGGACCGACCAGCACGAAGTCGTTGTACATGACCGGGTGGCGCCTGTCGGCGAAGCCGTCGGCGACGAACTTCTCCTCGGCCCGTGTGTCGTGAACGAACAGCACGTCGGCATCGCCGCGCTTGGCCATGTCGATCGCCTGGCCGGTGCCCACGGCCACCACCTTCACATCGATGCCGGTCGCGCCCTTGAACGCGGGCAGCAGGTGCGAGAACAGCCCCGACTGCTCGGTGGAGGTGGTCGAGGCCATGGTGATTGTTTCGGCGCGCGCGGCGGTCGCGCCGAAGGCCAGCGCGACGACGGCGGGCAGGGCGAAGGCCAATGCCTTCGCACGCAGAGGGGTGCAGTGCTGGATGCGGTTCATGCCATTTCTCCTTTGACGAACAAGCGGGCTTCCTCGGGCAGCGGCCCGTGGAAGAAATCGTGGACCGGCAAGTCGGCGTGCACGCGCCCGCCTTCGAGGTAGACGACGCGGCTGGCGAGCCGGTGGACCTGGCCCAAGTTGTGGCTCGAGAAGACGAGCGTGCGGCCGTCGGCGGCCTCAGCGATCAGGGTTTCGACCTCGCGCTTGGCGGTGGGGTCCAGGCTGGCGGTCGGCTCGTCGAGCAGCAGCACGGCCGGATGCAGCGCCCAGGCGCGCGCCAGCGCGAGCCGCTGCTGCTGTCCGCCGGAGAGCGTGCGCGCATTGCGCTCGGCCACCATCTCCAGGCCCACGCGCGCAAGCGCCGGCACGGCGGCCTGACGCGCCTCGCGCCAGCGCATGCCGCCGCGCAGCCACAGCGCGAGCGCGAGGTTGTGGCGCACGCTGGCGCGCAGCATGTGCGGGCGCTGGAACAGCATCGCCTGCTGCGCATGCGGCGCGCGACACACGACAGCGCCCGCCGCGTGCGGCACCAGGCCGTGCAGCAGGCGCAACAGCGTGCTCTTGCCGCTGCCATTGGCGCCGACCAGCGCCACGCGCTCGCCGGGCCGGATCGCCAGCGAGATCTGCCGCAGCGCGCGCACGCGGCCGAAGCGCACGTCCACGGTATCGAGCGAGAACAGCGCGTCGCGCGTCATGCCATGCCTCGCTGCAGGGGCGTGGCATCCACGGCCCCGCCGTCGACCCGCTCGCGCCAGCCGCGCAGCAGCGCGATCACGCAGTTCAGCACCAGCACCACCAGCAGCAGGACCATGCCCAGCGCCAGCGCCAGTGGCAGGTCGCCCTTGCTGGTTTCCAGCGCGATGGCGGTGGTCATGACGCGCGTGAAGCCGTCGATGTTGCCCCCCACCACCATCACCGCACCGACCTCCGACACCGCACGGCCGAAGGCGGTGATCAGCACCGTCATGAGGGCATAGCGCTCGTCCCACACCAGCAGCAGCGCGCGCAGCAACGAGCCGGCGCCCAGCGAGCGCAGCTGCTCGCCGTGCGCGCGGTCGGCGTCCTCGATGGCCTGGCGGGTCAGCGCAGTGACCACCGGCAGCACCAGCACCGTTTGCGCCAGCACCATCGCCTTGAAGGAGAACAGCCAGCCCAGGAAGCCCAGCGGCCCCGAGCGCGACAGCAGCAGGTAGATGACCAGGCCGACCACCACCGAGGGCAGCGCCAGCAGCGTATTGAGCAGCGTCAGCACCAGGCCGCGTCCGGGGAAGCGTGTCACCGCCAGCCAGGCGCCGAGCAGCAGTCCGAGGCCGCAGGCCAGCAGGCAGGCGGTGGCGCTCACGGCCAGCGAGCGGCCGACGATGGCCAGCAGCACCGGATCGGCGGAAACCAGCAGCGCCAACGCGGCGGCTGCACTGTCGGCGAATGTGTTCATGGGGCGCGTCGCAGTATGGAGGCCTTGCATGGAATACCTATGTTTTTGATTTCATAGGTTGCTGCGGATAATCGACGGCATCGTGCAGCACATCGAACTTTCCTACGTGATCGCGCCCCGCCGCACCGGGCGGGCGATGATCCGCAACCCGCTCATGGCGCTGCTGCAGGCGGTGCGCGACCACGGCTCGATCTCGGCGGCGGCGCGCGCACTGGGCCTGTCGTACCGCCACGTGTGGGGCGAGCTCAGACGCTGGGAGACGGTGCTGGGCCATCCGCTGGTGGCCGGAGAGCAGGGCCTGCGCGCGCACCTGTCCGAGTTCGGCGACAAGCTGCTGTGGGCCGAGCGCCAGGCGCAGGCGCGGCTGGCGCCGCAGATCGAGGCGCTGCAGGCGGAACTCGAGCGCGCCTTTGCCCTGGCCTTCGACGACCGCACGCATGTGCTGAGCCTGCAGGCCAGCCACGACGACGCCCTGGCGCTGCTGCGCGGGCATGCGGCGGCCAGCGCGCAACTGCAGCTGGACATCCATTTCAGCGGCAGCGTCGATGCGATCCACGCGCTCAACCAGGGGCGCTGCGTGATGGCGGGCTTCCACACCTTCGAGCGGCCGCCCGCGGGCTCGCTGGCGCAGCGCACCTACCAGCCGCTGCTGCGCCCCGGGCTGCACAAGCTGGTCGGCTTCGCGCGGCGCACGCAGGGGTTGATCGTGGCGGCCGGCAATCCGCTGGGCCTGCGCACGCTCGCCGACGTCGCGGCGCGGCGTGCGCGCTACGTCAACCGCTCGCTGGGCACCGGCACGCGCCTGCTGCTGGACGAACTGCTGGGGCAGGCGAACCTGGCGCCCGACGCGATCGAGGGCTATGCGCGCAGCGAGCCGTCGCATGCGGCGGTGGCGCAGGCGATCGCCTCGGGGCAGGCCGATGCCGGACTGGGCCTGGCCTCCACCGCCCATGCGGCCGGCCTGGGCTTCGTGCCGCTGGTGCGCGAGCGCTATCACCTCGCCTGCCTGAAGGCCGCGTTGGACCAGCCGGCCACGCAGGCCCTGCTGACGGTGCTGCGCAGCGCGGCGTGGCAGCACCAGTTGAGCACGCTGAGCGGCTACGAGAGCATCGCCAGCGGCGAGGTGCAATCGCTCAGCGCACTGCTGCCGTGGTGGACCTTCAAGGCCCGCAAGTCTGCGAAGGGCGGCTGACGCGTCATTCATCTTCCGAATGGGGGCATGTCCCGAACTGATTTGACGGCTCCCGCACGGGCCACGGACACTCGCACGCAGGCGCCGCGCCCGCGACGCGACGAAAGAGACAAGGCCAAGGCAGTGAACCACGACCCAGGCACCATCGAACGGGAAAGAGCGGCGGCGGTTGCCATCGCCACGCCCGACGAACTGCGCGAGCGCATCCGCCGCAAGAGCAAGCTCAAGGGCCGCCAGCCCGAGGCGCAGGCGCTGCAGGAGGTGCGCGTGCTCATCGGCGAACGGCCCGCGGACGGCCATCGGCGCGACCTGCTGATCGAGCACCTGCATCGGCTCAACGACGCCTTCGGTGGTCTGCACGGCCGGCACCTGGTGGCGCTGGCGCGCGAGATGAGCCTGTCGATGGCCGAGGTCTACGAGGTCGCGAGCTTCTACCACCACTTCGAGATCCTGCGCGACGGGCAGGCCGCGCCCGGCCTCACGGTGCGCGTGTGCGACGGGCTGGCCTGCGAACTGGCCGGCGCACACGACCTGCGCGAGCGGCTGCCGGCGCTGCTGGGTCTGCCTGCCGCCGAAGTGCGCGTGATCGCCGCGCCGTGCATCGGTCGCTGCGAGCAGGCGCCGGCGGCGCTGGTGCAGCAGGAGGCGGTGCCGCACGCCACGCCCGAGGCGCTGCGCCAGGCCGTGGCCCGGCAGCGCGAGGCCAGCGTGCCGGCGCCGTACCGCGTGGCGCACTTCGCGCCAGCCGACCATGCACCGGGCAGCCTCCCTTGCGTGAGGGAAGCCCGGCCCGCCTTCGCCGACTACGCGATCTACCGGGCCCACGGCGGCTACGCGCTGGCCGCGGCCGTGGCCAGGGGCGAACGCGATGTCGAGGCGCTGATCGGTGCGTTGGAGGCCTCGGGCCTGCGCGGCCTGGGCGGCGCGGGTTTTCCGGCAGGGCGCAAGTGGCGCATCGTGCGCGAGCAGCCGGTGCCGCGGCTGATGGCGGTGAACATCGACGAGGGCGAGCCCGGCACCTTCAAGGATCGCACCTATCTCGAACGCGATCCGCACCGCTTCCTCGAAGGCATGCTGATCGCCGCGCAAGTGGTCGGCGTGCAGGCCTGCTACATCTATCTGCGCGACGAGTACCACGACGCGCGTGAACTGCTGCAGCAGGAACTGGCGGCGCTGCAGGCCGACCCGCCTTGCGCACTGCCGCACATCGAGCTGCGCCGCGGCGCCGGCGCCTACATCTGCGGCGAGGAGTCCGCGATGATCGAGAGCCTCGAAGGCAAGCGCGGCGAACCGCGCATGCGCCCGCCGTACATCGCGCAGGTCGGCCTGTTCGGGCGGCCGACGCTCGAGCACAACTTCGAGACGCTGTACTGGGTGCGCGACATCCTCGAGCGCGGCCCGCAGTGGTTCTGCGGCTTCGGCCGCCACGGGCGCACGGGGCTGCGCAGCTTCAGCGTCAGCGGCCGCGTGAAGCAGCCGGGCGTCAAGCTGGCGCCGGCCGGCATCACGCTGCGCGAGCTGGTCGACGAATATTGCGGCGGCATGTCCGAGGGCCATGCGCTGTACGCCTACCTGCCCGGGGGGGCCTCCGGCGGCATCCTGCCGGCGCGGCTGGCCGACATTCCGCTGGACTTCGACACGCTGCAGCCGCATGGCTGCTTCATCGGCTCGGCCGCCGTCATCGTGCTCGGCCAGCACGACCGGGCGCGCGACGCCGCGTTGAACGTGATGCGTTTCTTCGCGCACGAAAGCTGCGGCCAATGCACGCCCTGCCGCGTCGGCACCGCCAAGGCCGCGGCGCTGATGGCCGCGCCGCTGTGGGACCGCGACACGCTGGACGACCTGGCGCAGGTCATGGGCGACGCCTCGATCTGCGGGCTCGGTCAGGCGGCGCCCAATCCCATCCGCAGCGTCTGCACGCACTTTGCGCAGGAGGTGGCATGAACGCGCCCACCAGGGCCGCCGAGCTCGCGCCCTGCATGGTGGATTTCACGCTCGATGCCCAGCCGCTGCGGGCCTTCGAGGGCGAAACCATCCACGCGGCCGCCAAGCGCCATGGCATCGCCATCCCGCACCTGTGCCACAAGGAAGGCTATCGCGCCGACGGCAACTGCCGCGCCTGCGTGGTGGAAGTGAAGGGCGAGCGCACCCTCGCGCCGAGCTGCTGCCGCAGCGTCACGCCCGGCATGGAGGTGCAGGCGCGCAGCGCCCGCGCACGCAAGAGCCAGCAGATGGTGGTCGAGATGCTGCTGTCGGACATGCCTGCGCAGGGCTACAAGTGGGTGGACGACGATGCGGCCCAGCCGCACGGCGAACTCAGCGCATGGGCCCGCGCGCTCGGGGTGGATGTGCGCCCGGCGCTGCAGGCCCTGCGCCGCGGGGCGCCCGCGCCCGATCTCAGCCACCCGGCCATGGCGGTGAATCTCGATGCCTGCATCCAGTGCAACCGCTGCGTGCGCGCCTGCCGGGAGGAGCAGGTCAACGACGTCATCGGCTATGCGCTGCGCGGCGAGCACAGCAAGATCGTGTTCGACCTGGACGATGCGATGGGCGAGAGCAGCTGCGTGGCCTGCGGCGAATGCGTGCAGGCCTGCCCGACGGGCGCGCTGATGCCCAAGACACAGATCGGCTCGCAGCGGGTCGATCGCAAGGTCGACTCGGTGTGCCCCTTCTGCGGCGTCGGCTGCCTGATCACGTACAACGTGAAGGACGAACGCATCGTCAGC
>Ga0160467_100300_pt1 | contig 56712 bp, 46 predicted proteins | sample HID1972I_E11MG_FD_108221 | JGI IMG/M metagenome (GOLD analysis project Ga0160467, IMG submission 108221) | Enriched pill bug-associated microbial communities from UW Madison campus, WI, USA - HID1972I_E11 MG | ecosystem: Host-associated > Arthropoda: Insects > Digestive system > Unclassified ... | reverse complement strand
TTGAAAGCATGGTTGGCGGCGGGAACGCCGGCATAGATTGCGACATGCAGCAGCGCTTCGCGAATATCCGCTTCGGTGGCGCCGGTATTGGCGGTGGCGCGCACGTGCATGGCGAGCTCCTCGTCCTGACCGAGTGCGGCAAGCAAGGCGATGGTGACCATCGAGCGCTCGCGCTTCGTCCAGTGGTTACCGGACCACACCGTGCCCCAGGCCGCTTCGGTGATGAGCTGCTGAAACGGCTGGTCGAACCCCGTTGTCACCGTCTGCGCGCGGTCGACATGCGCGTCACCGAGCACGGCGCGGCGCGTTTTCATGCCCTGCTCAAATCTCTCGTTCTTGTCGATATTGTCCGCCATCTGTCAGTGCTCCGGCAAGGTCTTCAGAAAATCACCGACCGCCTGCGCATAGGCGAGCGGTTGTTCAAGGCAAGGAATGTGGCCGCAGCGTGCAATGGTGGCGAGACGACTTGCGGGAATGAGGTCCGCCAGCGATTTCACCAGTGCTGGCGGTGTCGACCCGTCTTCATCGCCCGCCACGCAGAGCGTCGGAACAGCGATGCGACCCGCTTCGTGCGTGAAATCGGCATCGCGTATGGCGGCGCAGGTGCCGCTGTAACCGGCCTCCGGCTGTTGGGAAAGCATGTTGCGCGCGCCCGCATAAACCACGTTGTCCGGCTGGCGAAAGGCTGGTGTGAACCAGCGCTCCATCACCGGATCGATCAGCGAGGCAAGGCCGTCTGCGGCGATCTTGTCGATGCGCGCGTTCCACATCTCGGTGGTGCCAATCCTGTGGGCGGTATTGCTGAGCACAAGGGCACGCACGAGATCGGGACGCCGGGCATAAAGTCCCTGTGCAACCAGTCCACCGACTGACAGACCCCAGATGACCGCATTGTCGACGGAAAGATGATCGAGGATGGCCATCAGGTCGTCCGCGTGATCGTCTATCGAATAGGCAGGGCGGCCGATATCGGACAGGCCATGGCCACGTTTGTCGTGCAGGACGAAAGCATAGTTGTCGCCAAGTTCCGCAATCACCGCATCCCAGATACGGAAATCGGTACCAAGTGAATTGATAAAGGCGATGACCGGCTTGCCGCTTTCCAGTTCGTGCGCACGATAATGGATCGCGTTTTCGCCACAGCGCAGAAAATGCATGATGTACGTCCTCCTGTTGACGATATTGCAAGCGCGTTCCGGTTAAGTAAAATGACATTATCGGTGAAAAATATAACCAATGGATTATATGTTCGATGGTCGAGCAGCGTATAAAGTTCCGGCATCTTCAGACCTTCGTGGAGGTGGCGCGCCAGAAAAGCGTCATTCGTGCGGCGGAAATCCTGCATGTCAGCCAGCCGGCGGTAACGAAAACCATCCGCGAACTCGAGGAGATTCTCGGCGTCTCGCTGTTCGACCGCGAGGGGCGCGGCATCCGCATCAGCCGCTATGGCGAGGTGTTCCTGCGCCATGCCGGGGCAACGATGACGGCACTTCGCCATGCGGTCGATTCCGTCTCGCAGGAGGCGGCGCGTGCCGGCCCGCCGGTTCGCGTCGGTGCCTTGCCGACCGTTTCGGTGAGGATCATGCCGAAAGCCATGGCGGGATTTCTTTCGGAAAAAACCGGCAGCCCGGTCAAGATCGTCACCGGTGACAATGCCGTTCTTCTGGAGCAGTTGCGCGTCGGCGATCTGGATCTCGTCGTCGGGCGCCTGGCTGCGCCGGAAAAGATGGCGGGCTTTTCCTTCGAGCATCTCTATTCCGAAAAGGTGCGGTTCGTCGTGCGCGCCGGCCATCCGCTGCTGTCGCCGGGCATTTCGGTTTTCGATCACCTGCACGAGTTCCCGGTATTGATCCCCACCCGCCAGTCGGTAATCGGTCCCATCGTCGAGCAGTTCCTGATCGCCAATGGGGTGCCGGCCTTGCCGATCCGCATCGAAACGGTATCGGATGCGTTTGGTCGCGCGTTCCTGCGCACCAGTGATGCCGTCTGGATCATTTCGGAAGGCGTGGTCGCAGGCGATTTGGCGGATGGAACTCTGGCGATCCTGCCGGTCGATACCGGCGATACCAGCGGTCCGGTCGGCTTGACGGTGCGGGCCGATACACAGCCCTCACTGCCGCTGTCGCTGCTAATACAGGCCATTCGCGAAGCTGCGCGCGAACTGCTCGACCCGAAGCCCGAATCTGTTTTCTAATAGGGAAGCCCGACATAGTTTTCCGCAAGCGCCGTGGAGGCAGCGCGGGAATGCACGAGGTAATCCAGCTCCGCTTCCTGGATACGCTGGCCAAATTCGCCGGTATCGGGAAAGCGGTGCATCATTGTCGTCATCCACCAGGAAAAGCGCACGGCCTTCCAGACGCGAGATAGCGCTTTCTGCGAATAGGAATCGATGCCCGCTTCCGACCCTTCACGATAAAATTCGATGAGCGCCTCGCTGAGATAATGCACGTCGCTGGCAGCAAGGTTGAGGCCCTTGGCGCCGGTCGGCGGCACGATGTGGGCGGCGTCGCCCGCCAGAAACAACCGCCCGAAGCGCATCGGTTCGCACACGAAGGACCGAAGCGGTGCAATGGATTTTTCAAACGACGGTCCGGTCACCAGGGCATCGGCGTGGTTTTCCGGCAGGCGGCGGCGGATTTCATCCCAGAAGCGCTCATCGCTCCAGTCCTCCGGCCGGTCTTCCAGCGAACATTGCAGATAATAGCGGCTGCGCGTGTGCGAGCGCATGGAACAGAGCGCAAAACCACTGGGATGGTTGGCATAGATGAGTTCGTGGCTGACAGGCGGCACTTCGGCCAGAATACCGAGCCAGCCGAAGGGATATATCTTTTCGAATTCCTTGATCGAGCGCTCAGGCACGGATTTGCGGCTGACGCCGTGAAACCCATCGCATCCGGCAATAAAATCACAATCTATCCGATGGCTTACGCCGTCTTTCTCATAGGTGACATAGGGGCTGGCACCATCGAAATCATGAGGCTCCACATTCGAGGCTTCATAGATTGTGGTAAGCCCCGCTTTTTCGCGGGCATCCATCAGGTCGTGCGTCACCTCCGTCTGACCGTAGACCATTACCCGTTTGCCGCCGGTCAGATCGAAGAGGTCGATACGGTGATCGCGCCCGTCAAAGGTCAGCGAGAAACCGTCATGTGGCAGACCTTCCTTGTGCAGGCGTTTGTCGGCGCCAACCTTTTCCAGAAGGTGCACTGTACCTTCTTCCAGCACCCCGGCGCGGACCCGACCGAGGATGTAGTCCTTGCCGGCCCGGTCGAGAATGACGGTATCGATGCCTTCATTGGCAAGCAGCTGACCAAGCAGCAGACCCGAAGGGCCGGAGCCGATGATGACGACCTTGGTGCGCATTATTTTCCTCCCGGAATTGTCTCCTGTCAGGAAATTGACCAAAGCGCGCGACAAGCTCAATGGACTTTCTGATCCGTAAATTGCACAATTCGACCATGATGCGGGGAGCTGGGGTGACATGCGGGTTGCGGCGAATGAAGGCCTATATGGCGAGGAGACTGCGCAAGGAACCGCTTTCCGCTTTCATTGCGAGACGCTTTTTTCCAGAAGCAGCCTGCATCGCTTTGAAATCGGCCTGCACCGGCATGCCGCGTTCCTGCAAATCTTGTACATTTGGGGCGGCGAGGGCGATGCATTGCTGGATGGCCTCACCGAGGCTATCCGCCCACCGGTCGCCATTGTCGTACCGCCGGGTTTCGAGCACGGCTTTCGTTTTTCGCGTGATATTGGCGGGGTGATCGTCACCGTGCTGCCGGGCGCGCTTGCCGCATCCGTGCAGGCGCTGCTGCTGCGGAATTTCCAGCAGCCCGTGTTGTTGCCGTTACAGGATTTCTCCGAGGGCGAGCGATTGCGCAGGGATTTCGAACATATCTCCGCGGAGTATGAAAGCCACGAGATAGGCCGGGAGGCGATGATCGAAGGTCAGCTTGCCACCGTGGCTGCACTTCTTGCACGAGCGGCGCGGCCTCTACTGGAAAGAACCGGGGAAGGCCCTGCGGAACAGCGCTTCGAACTCCTGCTGTCACTGATCGCCCGACATATTCGCGAGCCGCGCAAGGCGGCGTTTTATGCGCAGAAGCTCGGCCTTTCCGAGACCCATCTCAACCGTCTCGTCCGTTCCGTTTCCGGCCTCAGCCTGCAACGGCTTGTTGCCAGGCGCCAGATCGAGATCGCCCAGCAGGAACTGATCTTCACCGTATCGACCGTGCAGATGATTGCGGAAGATCTCGGTTTTGCCGACCCGGCCTATTTCAACCGCTTCTTCAAGCGGGAAACAGGCATGACACCGCGGGCATGGCGATTGGCTGAACGGCGGAAAATGGGAGATGACGGCGCGGCTTCGGCCTCACCTCAGGCAAGCATTCTTCCCAGCTCACGCTGGACGGAAAGCAGTGGCGGCAAATAACGTTCCACCAGATCCTCCATGGACGCTACCGAGGCGGCAAGCCCGACATTGAGTGCTGCGACCGTCTGCCCGCGCACGGTTTTCACCGGCACGGCAATGGAGCGAAGGCCGATCTCTACCTCCTGATCGATCAGGGCATAACCACGATTGCGGGTCGCCTCGAGTTCGTCAAGCAGGGCGTCGATACCGGTCATCGTCTTTTCCGTCCGTGCCACCAGCCGCGAGTGTTCCAGGACCTCGCGCTGCCGTTCCGGTGTAAGGGCTGAGAGGAGAACGCGGCCCATGGAGGTGCAATAGGCGGGCAGGCGCGAGCCGGGCATGAGGGCGATGGACATGACCCGCTGCTGGGCGGCGCGCGCCACATACACGATTTCGGTATCGTCCAGAATGGAGACTGATGTGCTGTGGCCGATCTCTTCCGAAAGACGGTCGAGAAGGGGCTGGACGATGCGCGGCAGCGGCATGGTGGCAAGACAGCCGGTGCCAAGCCGCAGCACCTTGGGCGTCACAGTGAAGAACTTGCCGTCATAGGCGGCGTAACCCATTTCCGACAGTGTCAGCAGACAGCGCCGCGTGGTGGCGCGGTCAAGGCCTGCGATGTCAGCGGCATCGGATATGGACAGGCGCGGGCGCTCGGCGCTGAACGCCTCTATCACCTTCAGCCCCTTGGCGAGACCGCCCATCATGTCTCTTTCATTGACGGCCATGTCACGCTCCATTTGTGCGATATACGAACAAAAATCATATAACGCACAAAATTGTTGCCGTCGAGGCGGATTCGGATTTAGCTCAGCGCCAAGCGGCCTTGCGAGTTCCCATTGCTGGGCTGGATGGAGGATTGATATGGACAAGACAATCAAAAGCGCGGCTGATGCCATTTCCGGTATCGGCGACGGCGCGACGGTTATGATCGGCGGTTTTGGCGGCTCCGGCGCGCCCATCGAGCTGATCCACGCCCTGATCGACAAGGGACCGAAAAACCTGACGGTCATCAACAACAACGCCGGCAATGGCCGTATCGGCATTGCCGCAATGATCGATGCGGGCATGGTCAAGAAGATGATCTGCTCGTTTCCGCGCTCTTCCGATCCGCGCGCTTTCACCGACAGATATCTGGCCGGCGAAATCGAGCTGGAACTTGTGCCGCAGGGCACGCTTGCCGAGCGCATCCGTGCCGGTGGCGCGGGCATCCCGGCATTCTACACTCCGACTGCCTTCGGCACGGAGCTTGCCAATGGCAAGCCGATCGCCGAATTCGACGGCCGGTCGTATGTTCAGGAACGCTGGCTGAAGGCGGATTTCGCCATCGTTAAGGCTGAGCTTGGCGATACCTACGGCAATCTCACCTATAACAAGGCGGGGCGCAATTTTAACCCGCTGATGTGCATGGCGGCAGCCACCACCATCGCCCAGGTCTCCAAGATCGTCGCTGCCGGCGAGATCGACCCCGAGCATGTCGTCACGCCAGGCATTTTCGTCAACGGCGTCGTGGAAATCGCCAATCCGCAACAGGAAGAAATTCTCATTCGCGCGGGAGTAGCCTACGCATGACCCAGCCAATCAACACTCGCGACGATATCAAGCTTTCCAACGCCCAGATCGCCTGGCGCGCGGCGCAGGACATCGAGGATGGCGCTTACGTCAATCTCGGTATCGGTTTTCCCGAAATGGTCGCCCGTTACCAGCCGCCCGGCCGTCAGGCTATCTTCCACACCGAAAACGGCATCCTGAATTTCGGCGAAGCGCCGCCGGAAGGTGAAGAGGACTGGAACCTCATCAATGCTGGCAAGAAGGCCGTGACGCTGAAGCCGGGTGCCTCCTTCTTCCACCATGCCGACAGCTTCGCCATGGTGCGCGGCGGGCATCTGGATGTGGCGATCCTCGGCGCCTATCAGGTGGCGCAGAATGGTGATCTCGCCAATTGGCGCGTTGGCTCCAAGGGCGTGCCCGCCGTTGGCGGCGCCATGGATCTGGTGCATGGCGCCAAGCAGGTTTTCGTCATCACCGAACATGTGACGAAGAACGGCGAGCCGAAGCTTGTCGAAAAATGCGCCTTTCCGCTGACCGGCGTCGGCTGCATCACCCGCATCTACACCAGCCATGCAGTGGTTGACGTCGTGGATGGCCGTTTCGTTTTACGCGAAAAACTGGCTGACATGAGTTTCGATGAATTGCAGGCCATGACCGGCGCGCCTCTCCATGTCGATGGCGAAGTCGCCGATCTTGTCGCCCCGGAACTTTGAGGAACAACCGATGACCGATGCATTCATCTGCGACTATATCCGCACACCGATCGGCCGTTTCGGCGGTGCATTGTCTTCAGTGCGGGCTGACGATCTCGGTGCTGTGCCCTTGCGGGCGCTTGTCGAGCGTAACCCGTCCGTGGATTGGGAAGCCGTTGAGGACGTGATCTTTGGCTGCGCCAACCAGGCGGGCGAAGATAACCGCAATGTTGCCCGCATGTCACTGCTGCTGGCCGGCCTCCCGGTTTCGGTGACCGGAACCACGATCAACCGGTTGTGCGGTTCGGGCATGGACGCTGTCATCGCCGCTGCCCGTGCCGTCAAATCCGGCGAGGCGGAATTGATGATCGCAGGCGGCGTGGAAAGCATGAGCCGCGCGCCCTTCGTGCTGCCCAAGGCCGAAAGTGCCTTTTCCCGCAATGCCGAAATCTACGACACGACCATCGGCTGGCGTTTCGTAAACCCGCTGATGAAGGCGCAATATGGCGTCGATTCCATGCCGGAGACAGGTGATAACGTCGCCGTCGATTATCAGGTCTCCCGCGAAGATCAGGACGCCTTTGCCGTTCGCAGCCAGCAAAAGGCAGCCGACGCGCAGGCCAATGGCCGCCTCGACAAGGAAATCGTCTCGGTCACGATCCCGCAGCGCAAGGGCGATCCGCTGGTGGTGTCTAAAGACGAACATCCGCGCGCGACGAGCCTTGAGGCCCTTGCAAAGCTGAAGCCGGTCAACAAGCGCGACGGTGCGACAGTGACGGCGGGCAATGCATCCGGCGTCAATGACGGTGCGGCGGCTCTCATCATCGCTTCGGCTGAAGCCGCAAAGAAATACGGCCTGACGCCGATTGCCCGCATTCTCGGCGGAGCAACTGCCGGCGTTCCGCCGCGCGTCATGGGCATCGGCCCCGCGCCTGCCTCAGCCAAGCTTCTGGCGCGTCTAGGCCTGAAACAGGAAGAGCTTGACGTGATCGAGCTGAACGAAGCCTTCGCCAGCCAGGGTCTCGCAACGCTTCGCCAGCTCGGCATTGCCGATGACGATGCGCGGGTGAATGCAAATGGCGGGGCGATTGCGCTTGGGCATCCGCTTGGCATGTCCGGTGCGCGCATTGCCGGCACCGCAGCACTCGAGCTTTCTCTGACCGGCAAGCGTTATGCGCTCTCGACCATGTGCATCGGCGTCGGGCAGGGCATTGCCGTGGCGCTCGAGCGGGTCTGACGGGACCGCGGCATTCGGTTCTGTTGAATGGTCCGGATGCCGCTGGCGCCGTGTCTTCACCTATGTCGGAAGGTGCTCAGGAACTCCACGCATGATTTTCTCGCGTTGGTGCATTCCAACTACCCTCATTCCTGTGCTTGTCACAGGAATCCAGCCGACGCGCGTCTGCGCGACGGAGGGAGTCTTTTCAGCCCAAGGACTTGGGCTGGCTGGATCTCTGTGACAAGCACAGAGATGAGGGAAGTGGAAAAGCAGGCCTCGCACCGGACACCCCAGCCATCGATATTATGCCGCGTGCTATGGCACCCCTCGCCGAAATCTCGGTTTGCGTTGGATTCTATCATGATCCGTGACATGTTTTGCGGGGTATGACAGGATTCTTTCCGTGTAAGGGGTGTCTTCATGAAGCGTCCGACAATCACAGATGTTGCAAACGCCGCCGGCGTCAGCGTTGCGACTGTCGACAGGGTATTGAATGGTCGCCTGCCGGTGCGGGAGGAAACCTCGCGGCGGGTGTTCGAGGCGGCGGAAAAGATCGGTTTTCATGCTACCAACATCATCCGCCAGCGCATGCTGGCCGATCTGCCGTCCTATAATCTCGGCATCATTCTGCGGAAAGAACGACACTCCTTTTACCAGACATTTGCCGATGAGCTGGAGCTTGCGGCGCGCAACGTGAGGGATCACCATCTGAACCTGCGCATCGAATTTGCGCAGTCGGGCGAGCCGAGCGAGCTTGCGGCCCTTCTGACGGGCATGAAAGGTCGGGTGCAGGCCGTTGCAGCCACCGGGCCTGACCATCATGACGTTACGGCGGCCGTTGAGGCTCTGAAGGCGAAGGGTATTCCCACCTTTTCCCTGCTTTCCGATTTCGCGCAGGGTGTGCGGGAGGCCTATCTTGGCGCAAATAACATGAAGGTTGGGCGCACGGCGGCGTGGATGATCTCGCGGCTGGCGCGCAGCAAGGGCAAGGTGCTTCTTTTGCTCGGCGGCCACCGTTTTCACGGTCATTCGCTGCGGGAAACCGGCTTTCGCAGCTATATCAGGGAATATGCGCCGGAATTCGAGGTGATGGATGCGCTGATCACGTTGGAAACGCGGCGGCTGACCTACGAGCTTGTCATGGACACCATCGCCAAGCACCAAGATCTCGTCGGCATCTATTGCATCGGCGGCGGCATGGAAGGTGTGATCGAGGCCTTGCAGCAGGAGAACCGCCAGGAAACCATCGTCTGCCTCGTCAACGAGTTGACGCCGGAATCCCGTCAGGCGCTGCTTGAGCGGCGTATTACCGGCGTGTTCCAGACACCGCTTCGCGAACTATGTACGGACCTTGTTGCCACGATGGTTCACACCATCGAACACGGCATGGCGGAAACGCCGGGACAGAGATTTGTGCCCGCTCATCTATGGGTTCCTGAGAGCCTTTGATGGTTTGATAGATTCTATCATAAATGCCGCGTCTATTTCTATCAGCCATGATGGTTTTGCCCGACGAAGACGCGTTGACGCCGGCCCCGGACTAGGATCATGTTGCCGGCATGTGGAGCGGGCAGGAGGCTGATCCACGACAATAACGATGTTTCAAGGTTGCCAAACGCCGCAGATTTCCATCTTCGGCGACGGGTATCCTTTTGCCGGCGATCGGCTGTGGCGCGATGCACTTGCGGCTGTGCGACCGGTTTCTTTTGAAGAGTTTCGGAGGAGGATGACATGAAAAGACATTTTGCGATTGCGGCTCTGGCCACCATGCTGGCGACCACGGCTTCGGCTCAGACCATCGGCGTTTCGATGGCCCTGTTCGACGACAATTTCCTGACCGTGCTGCGTAACGGCATGATCGACTATTCGAAGGGCATGAGCGGTGTCTCGCTGCAGATCGAGGACGCCCAGAACGATGTCGGCAAACAATTGAGCCAGGTGCAGAACTTTGTCGCCGCTGGCGTCGACGCCATCATCGTCAATCCCGTCGATACGGATGCGACGGTGGCCCTTTCGCAGGCGGCTGCCGCAGCCGGCATTCCGCTTGTCTACGTCAACCGCCAGCCGGTCAATCTCGACAACCTGCCGGACAAGCAGGCCTTCGTCGCTTCCGATGAAAAACAGTCGGGAACCTTGCAGACGCAGGAAGTCTGCCGGCTTCTGAAGGCTGCCGGCAAGACGGAAGCCAAGGCCGTGGTGATGATGGGCGAGCTCTCCAACCAGGCGGCTCGCATGCGGACAGAGGACATCAAGGAGGTCGTCGCCACTCCGGATTGCAGCTTCATCAAGCTCGTTGAGGAGCAATCAGCCAACTGGTCGCGCACGCAGGGGTCGGACCTGATGACCAACTGGCTCTCGGCTGGCGTTGAGTTCGATGCGGTGATTTCCAACAATGACGAGATGGCGATCGGCGCGATCCAGTCGTTGAAGGCGACCGGCCGGCCGATGGACGGCGTCATCATCGCGGGCATCGACGCGACCCAGGATGCACTTGCCGCGATGGCGGCAGGCGAACTGGATGTCAGTGTTTTCCAGAATGCCGCCGGCCAGGGCAAGGGCGCGGTGGATGCCGCGCTGAAACTCGCCAAGGGCGAGACGATCGACAAGAAGGTCTTCGTGCCCTTCGAACTCGTCACGCCCGCCAACCTCAAGGATTATCAGGCGAAGAACTGAGGCCGGCATTCACTGGGAATGCCAGGAATAAACCAGGGGCCGCTCATGGAAAAGCCGGCCCAAGGCCGCGGTCTCTTCTCCCGGACCGCGGCCTAACCTGTCCGCAACGACCTCAACAGATACCGACGACAAGGAAGCGTAAATGCGCATCGCCATCGACCCGTTCATGCACCGCCATCTCAGCCTCGAAGCCCTTCCCGCCAAAGTTAGGGAGCTCGGCTACGACTGGATCGAACTCAGCCCGCGCGCCGATTTCCTCGAATGGTTCAAGGCGCCACGCGTGTTTCCCGAAAGGATCCGCTCGTTCAAGAAGGCGCTGGCGGCCGAAAACGTCAAGATTGCCTCGCTGCTGCCGATGTATCGCTGGGCCTCGAATGACGAGACCGAGCGGCAGGCGGCAGTGAAGCACTGGAAACGCGCCATCGAGATCGCCGTCGAACTGGAGGTCGATACGATGAACTCCGAATTTGGCCGGGGACCGCATCCCGACAAGGGTTCCTGCTATTGCTGCCATACCGGCTCGATGATCGAGGCCTGCGAGGATGCCTGGTGGCGCTCCATGGAAGAACTTGTGCCGATCTTCGAGCGCGAAGGCATCAATCTGCATGTCGAGCCGCATCCGGAAGACTGGTGCGAGACGCTTCAGCCGGCGCTCGACATCATCCGCACCGTCAATTCGAAGAATGTGAAGTTTCTCTATTGCGCCCCGCACACCTTCTATTTCGGCGACGACACCAAGGCGATGCTGCGCGAAGCGAAGGATGTGCTCGCCCACGTGCATGTCGGCGACACCTTCAATCACAAGGCCAGTTCAGGGCTGCGCTACATTCTCAACCCGCCCGGCACGCAGGCGCGCGTGCACCAGCACTTGAACATCGGCCAGGGCGAGGTGCCGTGGGACGACTTCTTCGGCACGCTTTCCGAAATCGGCTTCGACGGCATCATGACCTCCTGTGTTTTTGCCTGGGAGGACAGGGCCGATGAATCGGGCAGGTTCATGTGCGCCGAGATCAACAACTATATCGAAAAATACCGCAAGTGAGGTTTTTCCCATGACTGTGAGAATTGGTGTCATCGGCACCGGCGCGATTGGCCGTGACCATGCCCGCCGCATCAACAAGGTCCTCGGAGGCGCAAAGGTCGTGGCGCTGAGTGACGTCAACCCTGCATCCGCCGAGGCGGTGAAGAACGACATTGCTGCGGACGCCGTCACTTTCGCCACCGGCGAGGAACTGATTGCATCGCCGGATGTGGACGCCGTTCTGGTGACATCCTGGGGTGCCACGCATGAGCAATATGTGCTGGCCGCCATTGCCGCCGGCAAGCCCTGCTTTTGCGAAAAGCCGCTGGCGACAACGGCGGAAGGGGCAAAGCGCATCGTTGACGCCGAGGTGGCGCAGGGCAAGCGGCTTGTTCAGGTGGGCTTCATGCGCCGTTATGACGCCGGTTATGTGGCGTTGAAACAGGCCGTCGACACCAAGATCGGCGCGCCGATCATGGTGCACGCCGCCCATCGCAATCCGGCGGTTCCGGAGCAGTATGTGACTGCTATGGCCATCCACGACACGATGATCCACGAGATCGACGTGCTGCGCTGGCTGCTCGACGATGACTATGTTTCGGCGCGGGTCCTCTTTCCCCGCTCGGCGGCCAGAAGCCATGCGCGGCTGAAGGATCCGCAGATCGTCATTCTGGAGACCGCCAGGGGCACGCTCATCGACGTCGAAATTTTCGTCAATTGCCATTATGGCTATGATATTCAGTGCCAGGTGGTGGGAGAGGATGGCATAGCCATCCTGCCGGAACCGATGTCCGTCCAGACCCGCCTTGGCGCCAAGCTACAGAACGATATCCTGACAGACTGGAAGGATCGCTTTATCGCGAGCTATGATGTCGAGCTGCAGGATTTCATCCATGCGGCGGCGAAGGGGACTGCGGCCGGACCGAATTCCTGGGACGGTTACGTGGCCGCCATCACATCCGATGCCTGCGTCGCCGCGCAGGAAACCGGTGGCGCTGCGGTCGCCATCGACCTTCCCGCGCGTTCTGCCCTTTATAAGTGAGGATATCTCATGCGTTTTGCCATCAACCACATCACCGCACCAAAACTCTCCCTCGAGGACTTCTTCGCGACAGCGCGCAATCTTGGCCTTAGCGAAGTCGAAATCCGCAACGACCTGCCTGACATCGTCGGCACGGTGGATCCGGCTGCCGTGAAGGCCGCGGCCGAAAAGGCCGGTGTGACGATCATCTCCATCAACGCGCTATACCCATTCAACGTCTGGTCGGGCGATCTGCCAAAAAGGGCAGTCGTGATGGCTGATTACGCCGCCGCAAGTGGCGCGAAGGCGCTTGTCATGTGCCCGCTCAACGAGGGCCGACAGGTACCCTTCGACGATCTCGTGGCAGCGCTGAAGGCCATGAAGCCCATCCTTGAGGAACGTGGGCTGACCGGTCTTGTCGAACCGCTCGGTTTCCCCGTCTCGTCGCTGCGCACCAAGGCTGAGGCCGTCAAGGCCATCGACGCGGCAGGCGGGGGCGATGTCTACAGGCTGGTGCACGACACTTTCCATCATCATCTGGCAGGCGAGACGTTGTTTTTCCCCGAACGCACCGGCCTCGTCCACATATCAGGCGTGTCAGACCCCGCCGTCTCCGTCGCCGACATGCTGGACGCCCACCGCGTTCTGGTGGATAGCGACGACCTGCTGGAGAATCTTGCCCAGATCAGGACGCTGGAGGCAGCCGGCTACAAGGGGCCTTACAGCTTCGAGCCTTTCGCGGCTGAGGTGCACGAGTTGAAAGACCCGGCTGCTGCCGTCAGAGACAGTATCGACCATATCTCCCAGGCGCTATGACCGCCTCACCGCCTGCGGTTTGCTGCAGGCGGTGCTTGCGTTCGAATGCAGGCTGATTGGTAGAAAACACAGAGAAATCAATTCCGCTTTTACGGATGATGCTGTAATCTTTGCGTGACAAAACAGAGCAGCAATCGGGCTCGGGTATTCTTGAAATCAACTGCTTTGTGCCGGTTTCTTGCCCGCCCCATCCTTAAAAGAGCGGGTGAATTTCCCTTTTATGAAAATGGACAGGAAAACGACGCTTAAGGATGTGGCGCAGCAGGCGAATGTTTCGCTTAGCACCGCTTCGCACGCCCTTAACGGCACGGCCCCCTTGACGACGCTGGTGCGCGAGCGGGTGCTGGAAGCGGCCCGTTCGCTCGGTTATCTCGAAAACCGCCGGCAGAAGGCGACGATTGCGACCCTGCGCGTGGTGTTGCTGGCAATGACCAACGATGCGGCTCCGCAAAGTGATCTCAACATGGTCAGCTGGACGATGCTGAACGGCTTCCGGCGCGAATGCGAACGGCGCGGCATTCGCATCGTGCCCTTCGTCAGCGCCACAAGCCGGCTTGACCCTGTCGCGGTGGCGCAGGCGGCGGATGCCGACAATGTGGATGGCATCGTGGTGTTGAACGATGACCGGTCGCAACTGGTTCAGGCGCTTTCGGCGCTCGGCAAACCGGTGGTGCTGATCAATGGCGAGGACCCGGCCATGATCGTCGATACGGTGACGGCCGAGAACCGTTTCGGCGCCCGCCTTGGCATCGAGCACCTGCTTTCCCTTGGGCATCGCAATATTCTGCACATTACCTGGAAGGGGCGCACGACGATCCGCCGCCGTTACGACGGCTATAGCGACGCATTTCTTGCGGCGGGGTTTCCGGTGCCTGCGGATATGGTCATTGAGGTGGAGAGTTATGAACCCCAATGGGGCGAAACCGCCATTCGTCGCCTGCTGGCCGAGGAGCGCCCGCTCAGAAATGCAACGGCGATTTTCTGCGCTGCCGACAATCTGGCCCTCGGTTGTCTGAAAGCACTGACGGAAGCCGGTGTCCGGGTTCCCGATGACGTTTCGGTATTGGGTTTTGACGACATCATGCCGGCGGCCTTCAGTGCGCCGCCGCTCAGCACCATTCAATTGCCCGCCGACAGGCTGGGTGGTGCGGCACTTTCCCTGCTGGAGCAGCGGCTTGTCGCCGCCGACCCGACCCGGCCTGCGCACCGGCTGGAACTTGGCTGTCGACTTGTGCTGAGGGGCAGCATCGCACCGCCCCCCAAGTGATACCGAGCTTTTACTTCATGCCCGTCCCAGCAATGCCTGTCGTGATATAGCGTTGCAGGAACAGGAACACGACGGTAACCGGCGCCAGGCTGAGGAAGGTCATGGCGAGAATATAGTGCCATTGCACCGAGAACTCGCCCTGGAAGGCGTTCAGACCCACCTGCAGTGTGAAGTTCTCGCGGCTGCTGAGGACGATCAACGGCCAGAGGAAGTCGTTCCAGCGCCACAGCACCGAGAAGATTGCGAGAACCGCTAGTGCAGGTGCCGTCAGCGGCAGAATGATGCGCCAGAAGATGCGGAATTCGCTGGCCGCATCGACGCGTGCGGCTTCGATCAGTTCGTCCGGGATCGTCAGCATATATTGCCGGAGCAGGAACACGCCGGTTGGCGTCGCGACGGTGGGAATGATGACACCCCAGAGATTGTCGACGAGGCCGACACCGACGATAACAAGATAGGCTGGCACCATGACGACGGTAAGTGGGATCATCAGCGTGGAGATGATCAGCACGAAAATCGCCTTCTCGCCGCGGAAGCGGTATTTCGAGAGAGCAAACGCCGCCATGGCGTTGACGATCAAGGTTAAAACGGTCGCGACAACGGTGACGAAGACCGAGTTTTTCAGGAAAGTCAGGAAGTTGAACTGGGTCAAGGGATCGGTGAAATTCTGCGTCGCGATCGTCAGTTTCTGGACGGGCGACATTTCGCGCGTGTCGACGCTGACCGGCGGGCCGGGATTGGCCGGATCCACCATCTGCGCCTTGATGCCAACGCGCCGGACCATGGCCATCTCCCGCTCCATGCCGTCGATGGTGACGGTCCAGAGGCTGAGCGGCCTGTCATAACCTGGAACTTCCACCTGCACGGCGGCGCGGGGCAGAAGGCTCGGCGGAAACCGTGTGATCTCGGCTTCCGGCTTCAGCGAAGACATGGCGGCCCAGACGACGGGTATCAACACCGCGAGCGTGCCGCCGATGAGCCACACCCAGGAGAGAATATCGGTGAGACCGATCCTGCCGGGGCGGCGGGTTCGCGTCAGGAAAGTGACTGCGTTTATATTGCCGGACATGATCAGGACTCCATCTTTTTGCCGAGGCGCAGTTGCACGAGCGTCAGCGCGAGAAGAACAAGGCCCATCAGAACCGATGCGGCGGATGCGAGGCCGAAGAGCCTGAGATCGCTGCCGAAGGCCATCTGGTAGATGTATTGCACCACGAACGTGTTGGCCGTGCCCGGCCCGCCGCCATTGGTCAAAACCCAGGCTTCATCAAATATTTGCACTGAGCGGATCATCAAAAGGATCAGTACGACGAGAAGGTTGGGAGCCAGCAGCGGCAGGGTGATGCGCAGCAATGTGCGCCGGGGCGAAGCGGCGTCGATTGCGGCTGCTTCATAAAGGTCTTTGGGAATGGCCTGCAGCCCGGCCAGCAGGATGAGCGTGTAAAAGCCCATGTGGAACCAGACGGATACGACCACGACGAAGAAGCGCGACCAGCCGACATCCAGCAGGAAGATTTCCGGCGGCACGCCGAGCATCTGGAAGAAGGCGTTCAGCAGTCCGTTGCGGTCAAGAAACCATTTCCAGATGAGGCCGATGACGACAGGTGACAGCAGCACGGGATAAAAGAACATGGCGCGGAAGAAGCCGCGCGCGGCAATCGCCCTGTTAAGAATAAGGGCCGTGACCAGCGCGACGAACAGCGTGGCGACAACGTTGAAGCCGACAAACCAGAGCGTGTTCCAGATCGCTGTCCAGAACAGCGATTCCCGGCAGCTTCCGGGGTCCATATAGCTCTGGCAATCGAGTAGCTTGCCGAAATTCTCCAGACCGACAAAGGGACGGTCGGTGATCAGCAGCTCGGTGCCGCCGGTAAAGGCGTAACCGACGGCAATGGCAATCGGCAGGAAGGTGAAGATGCCGAAGAGAACGAGGTTCGGCATCAGGAAAATATAGGGCATGCGTCTTTTGCCGATCAGCCGCTCTATGAGGTTGAGCGGCACTTCGGCGATTGCCATCACGGCGTCGAGCACGCGGTCGGACAGTCTCGCAAGCGTCGGATTGGCCATGCTAATCTCTCCCGTGGCTGTCAAGGCGCGGCAGCGCCAGTTCGGTTTCGGGGTCGAAGACATGCACCCTTTCGCGCGCCGGCATGATGTTCAGAACTGAGCCTGAAGCGGGTGCGAAGTGGCCAGCCTGGTGCACGATGATCTGCTCTTTCTGGCCCTGAAGATTGCCGTAGAGATAGGTCTCGGTGCCGAGGCTCTCGTGATACTGCACTTCGAAGGGCAGGCCCTTTTCCTGCGTGATGACAAAATGCGAGGGGCGGATGCCCGCCAGAACTGCCTTTCCGGGGGTAGCCACGGCGGGATCGACGAGGCAGGGCAGGGACACGCCGTATCCGGTGTCGATTGCGAAACCGCCGTCGCTGCCGGCGACGAATGTGCCCTTTAGTATGTTCATGCGCGGTGAACCGAGGAAGCCGGCGACGAAGAGGTTGCGCGGATTGTCGAAAAGCTCGAGCGGGCTGCCCACCTGTTCGATGCGGCCTGCACGCAGCACCACGATCTTGTCGGCCATGGTCATGGCTTCCACCTGATCGTGGGTCACATAGATCATCGTCGTCTTGATATCGCGATGCAGCCTTGTGATTTCGGCGCGGGTCTGCACGCGCAGCGCCGCATCGAGGTTCGACAGCGGCTCGTCAAACAGGAAAATGTCAGGCTCGCGCACGATGGCGCGGCCGATGGCGACGCGCTGGCGCTGGCCGCCGGAAAGCTGTTTCGGCTTGCGGTCGAGATAGGGTTCGATAGCCAGCATGCGCGCTGCCTCGTTGATGCGGCTTTCGATTTCCGCCCGCTTGAAACGCAGGTTTTCAAGGCCGAAGGCGAGGTTCTTGCGCACACTCATATGCGGATAGAGCGCATAGGACTGGAAGACCATGGCGATCTTGCGCTCGGCCGGCGAGAGCGCGCTGACATCGCGTCCGCCAATGCCGATGGTGCCTGACGTCACATCCTCAAGGCCGGCGATGATGCGCAGCAGCGTGGATTTTCCGCAGCCGGAAGGACCGACGAAAACGACGAATTCCCCGTTCTCGATCTGAAGATCGATATCATGCAGGACATGAACGGCACCGAATGCCTTGTTGAGGTTTTCCAGCTTTAGACTTCCCATTACCTGCTCCCTTCGGGCAAGGTCGTCTCTGCGACGATCTCTTTTGCATTCCAGCCCTCGGGTAAGGGCATCGTTCTTCCAATGGCAACGTCGCGCGCAGAAAATCCGTGAACGCCGGACAGATAGACCGCAGGCATGCCGCCGGGGTAATCTTCAAGTCCGACGATCCTGCCGTCGGCGCTGCGTGTCCAGGCATTGGCGCGGCCGGCAGCCTCCGGACTTGGCGCAATGTCCGCATTGGTCGGGCGAAGATCATATTGCAGGCCGGTGCCGAGTTTGCCGGGCTGCTGCGACAGTGAAATGCGCGCGAGCGTGACATTGTGGATGCCGGCGCTCGAGGTGGCGACGAGGTTTATCGCCCCTTCCATCGAGCCGCTCAGGTCTTCCACCACAAGGTTTTCAACCTTGCCAGCCTGACGTTCCGGCCGGCGGTCTACCACGGTGACAGTCACGGCTTCGCCCGATCCCCAGAACCCGCCCGGCGTTTCGTGGCACTCCGCCTCGATCCGCGAAAAGCGGATATTGCGCATGGCGCCGCCATCGCGGGAGAAAAGGCCGATACCGCGATTGGATGCGATGACTTTGCAGTCCTCGAACGCCACATCGGTGAAATCGCCGAAGGATTCCGTGCCGAGCTTCAAGGCGCAGCTCATGCTTGAGACAGTGCAGCGGCGAACCGTGATATCGGCGCAGGCGCCAACAGCCTTGCCATCCGGTCCGGCGCTGGTCTTAAGGCAGATACCGTCATCGGCGGTGGAGATGGAGCAATCCTCGATCAGTGCGCGCCGGCAGGCATCCAGCACGATGCCGTCGGTGTTGGGCAGGCGGCGATCGTTTTCGACACGGATGTTGCGGAAACTCAGATCTTCGCAATCGACCATGTGCAGGGTCCACATTGGCGAACCGCTGACGACGAGGTTTTCAAGGCGAACGTCGCGGCAGGATTCCAGAACCATGACACGCGGCCTCTTTTTCGCCGGCACATAGGTTCCCATGGCTTCGTCGTCACCGATGATGAAGTTCTCACCGCCAGCCTCGATAAGGCCGGGGCCGGTGACGGCGATGTTGCTCGCGCCCTTTGCGACGATCATGCCGCGATCGGAATCCTCGGCGATGACAGAAACGGACGTATGGGCATAGGCGTCGTAGTCGGAAATCGGCGCAAGCACCGCGTCTTGTGCAAGGTGAAGTTCCACGCCGCTTTTAAGATGAAGGCCGCCGCTGACATGCCGTCCGGCCAAGAGCGACACGACGCCGCCGCCTGCAGCCGATGCTGTATCTATTGCCTGCTGGATATCGGCAGTGGCGTCACGTCCCTCGGCGGCAATGGTGATATTGGTGTGAGCACTCATGATGCCTGCGGCCTTTTCAGAAAGACGTCGATCAGCAGCAGCATCGTCAGCGCCTGCCCATAGGGTGTCGGCAAATTGGGAATGCGGCGGTAGAAATCGAGGTCGTGGCCCATAGGCGTTCCGTCCGACACACCGTGCACGACGCCTTCGTCATCGATATTGCCCAGCACCGCCTTCAGCGCCCGCTCGGCATGGGCGCGGTTTTCTTCACCGAGAATACCTGCCTCGATGCCGCGCAGAATGCCATAGGCGATGCCAGCGGTTGCCGACGTCTCGACCGGCGAAGTCGGATCGTCGAGGAGCGTGTGGAACATGCCATCCTCGCGCTGATACTGGCGCAGCGAACGCACCTGGCTTGCAAGCACATTGGCGAGGAAACGTTTGTCCTTTTCGGCAAGCGTCGGCACCAGTTCGAAGAGTTCGGGGATTGCAACGGTGATCCAGGAATTGCCGCGTGCCCAGAAGGCATGCGCAAAATTGTGGCGTCCGATGAAGGTCCAGCCGTGATACCACAGCCCGGTCACGGGGTCTGACAGGTAACGCGCATGGATCATGAACTGGTAGACTGCCTCATCGATCCAGTCCTGACGTTTGCAGACCACACCGGCGCGTGCAAGGAACAGACAAGCCATGAACAGCGTGTCGTCCCAGAGCTCACCCTCGTTAAGCCGCTCCTTGACCACGTGCTGGAAGCCGCCATCTTCGGTTTTCGGCAATTTGTGCACAAGCCAGTCGGCCCAGTCTTCCACCAGCGCCCGGAAATCCGGCCGGTCGACATGTTCTGTGAGGATGACGAGCGGCAGCATTGGCGCGGAACTGTTGATCTGGCGTGGCGGCAGGCCACGATCGATCTGCCAGCCGTACCAGGTCACGAGATCGTCCAGAGCTTTCTGGTCGTTTGCGGCAAGCGCCCGACGCAGGAAGCCGTAAAGGCCAACGCCCACTTCCCAATCCCATTCATCGAACTGGATCTTGCCGTCGGAACTGCCGCTTGCCAGGCCTTCCTGTATGCCCTTGAGGCGGCTGAAGGCGGCGGCGACGCTGTCGATCGTCGTTCTGAGAGTGTCTTTCTCGATGCTTTGCTGGTTCATCTGGTCATTCCGCTTAGGAGTAAAATGGCTGTGCCACGCCGTTGCCTGCGGCGGTTTTGGCACTGTCGAAGGTGATCTGTGGCTGTGGCTGCTCGTGGTCGAAGGCCATGGCTTGCCCGCCGATGGTGAAGTTGCCGTCCCAGTTGAGGGAGAGTTCGGGGCCACCGGGCGGTGTGACAGACAGCAGGCGCCTGTCGGCGTCGAACATGACCTGCGTGGCGAGAATTCTTTCGCGGAAGTGCGCGAATGCGTTCGTATCTCCGCAGCCGATAATGCCGATCCAGCCAGCGCGGCGGCCAGGTGATCTGATCTCGCGGTCGGCGGTGGCGCCTGCTGTTACAGGTTCAAGCCCATTGGTCGCATAAAGTGCTGCAAAGCCGCGGCCCGCGCGGGTGATGAGCCAGTTACCCTTCGTCACCACCTCGTCCAGCCCGTCGCGACCGAGATAGGCATGGGTCCAATCATTGCGGTGATCATCCGTATCGAAGATCATCATGGCGATATCCCGGTGCTGCGCCACGCGCGGCAGGATGCCGCTGCCGGCCCAATAAGAGGGGCGCTGCGTGCCCCAGGGGTCGTCTTCGCCGGGATGGTTGACCCACAGCCGCGCCATCGGATGGCCGGCAAGCTTGATGTCCATGACGTGCTGCTGGTGGCCCTTGCGACCTGTCTTGTGGTCCACCACAGTGGAAAGCTGGGCTGCTTCGTTCTTGAAAAGCACGAGTTTGCCCGGCTCCAGTCCCTGCGCATAACGCGCCTCGACCATGCGGCCGACTGTCAGTTGCGACAGGGCGGCAAGATGCGGAGGCGGCAGGTAATCTCCACAGCAGAACATCGGCAGCGAGGCGACGCCATTGTTGAGCCAGCCCTGACCGAAGGCAACTTGCGCAAAAGGTGCCAGTTCCGTCAGCGGCCCGGCGCGCAGCTCCTTGTCATAGGCTCTGCCCTGGGAACCGGAGGGAACGCCACCAAGCGTGTGCAGAGCGATCATTTCGAAAATGAGATCGAGCTGGTGGCGGGCGTGGGCGGCAAGTTCCGGTTCGGCCCAATGTTCGATGGCGAGAAGGCCGATGAAATCCACCGGATAATAGGCGGCCGAATTCCATTCGGCGAGACCGTGCGCCTCGACGCTGCCGAACCAGCGTTGCAGCCGGTCTGCGGCCAGCACCGCCTGCTCCCTGCCGGTGCGCCCGGAGGCGCTGAAGATGGCGTCCGGCAGATAGTCTCCCGCGAGCAGCTGGCTGGTATGGAAGCACAGAACGTGGTTTTCGCTCCAGAACCACATGACGTCGTTGCCGGGTTCGTCCACCCAGTAGCGATAGGAGAGAATAGAAGAGTTGATCCGCTCAAGCATCTGAGGGGGAAGCCGGTCACCATAGGCGCGCACCAGCCAGAGAAGCGGCACCAGCACGAAATCGGAGCAATCCTCACGCCGGTCGATGGACCGCAGCGTTGCGTCGACGATGCCGGAAATCGTCTTCATGTCACCGCTGCCGGTAGCGACCATTGCCAGCGCGCGGCCGATGCGCCATGCACCAAAGCGGGCGCTGAAGGACAATGCCGCTTTCTTTCGCTCGGCAATATCGGTGGCGGCCGGTTGTGGCGCCATATCGCCCATGAAGGCTGCGTCGATGACGCGCGTTACCGTTCCGGCACCTGAACCCATGGTGATCCTGACGCCATGATATCCGTCCGAAATGCCTGCCGTCTCGGGGATCGTCAGGGTCGATTGCCCGGCTTTCAACACGGTATCGACCTCGGCAAGGGCGGCGCGCTCGTGGCCGTGGCTTTTCACCGCAATGTGGACGGGAAGGTCGCTGGCAGGTGCTGCCCCGAAAACCAGCTCGAGGGCCGCGCCGGAAAAAACGTCGCGTGCGGGGCGAACATCGCGCACCAGTGCGGCAAGACGTTTCGTTTCTTCCCGGTCGAGCGGCACCGGCAGCACGACGGTGAGCGGCGTGGCGTCCGTAACCTCAAGCTCGAAGAACCAGATGATGTCACGTTCCGCCAGATCTTCGCAAAGCAGCAGCACTTCGTTATCACCGGCCGCAAGTTCGAGCGTGATATCGCGGCTGCTTTCGACATTGCGGATAAAGGGCTCAAAGCGGACCTGTTCCACGCCGGCCACCCAGATGCGCACGCCGCCGCAGGTGCGCAGCCGGAAATGCGCCTGTCTTGTGGTGTCGCTGCGGAACGTGCCCTTCAGCCAGCGCTGCACATGGGTCGGAACGTGCCAGAAACCGGTGAATTCAACGCGTCGGTTAGAACCCGGCAGGTTGAGGTGCGAAACCGTAAAGCTGGAGTCGGGCGCGATGTCACGGCCGATCATCGTCTCTTGAAAGGCCTTGCGGCAGGGCAGGTCGCCAACATCCACAAAGCCGTTGATGAAGCGATAATCGACCCGGTCTTCCGCCGGTGCCGCAATTCCCGGAAATGAGGTTTCCACCAGATCCGAGACGATCCAGGCGGTAACCGTTTCGCTTGGCGGTACGGTATATGTGGGCTGCGACATGCCCGTCGCCAATGGTGCATCCGTCATAATGGATCGCCTCCCGTCGATCTTTATGAAATTATTTTCACAAATCTATTTTCGCTTTGTTGCGTCGATTTGTGCGATTTAGCGGAAACAAACAGCTTGACGTTTATTCTGTCAAGTCGCAAAACAAGCGAAATCGAATTAAGACGAGGAGCTTCAATTCGATTTGTGAAAAGTTTTTCATTGGGAGGATGAGCATGCTGAAACTGTTTTCGGGCGTCAGCGCCCTCGTATTGGCCTCTATCGCCGGCCTTTCGGTCGCAGAGGCCGAGACAAGAACGATCACGTTCCTTTTTACGGATGACGACCAGGGTTATGTGCAGCGCATGTCTGAACTCAGCAAGGAGTTCGAGGCGGCCAATCCGGGCGTGAAGATCAACTTCGTGTCTTCCGGTTATGATGCCGTTTCCAAGCAGCTGCCAGTACAGCTTGCGGTGGGCGAGGGGCCGGATGTTGCCAAGATCACCGACTGGCAGCTCGCTTCCTACTATCTCGACATGCGCCCCTACATGAAGGATGCGGATGGCTTTGCCAAACTGCACGGCTCGAGCCTTGCCCAGCTTCGTCTGCCTGGTGTCAACGATCCGCAGTCGATCAACGGTTACATGGCCTCGCAGACGCTGAACCTGCCCTTCGTCAACAAGACGCTGTTCGAGCAGGCGGGTGAACCCTTGCCCGGCCCGACCGCGAAATTAAGCGAGATTGTCGAGGCGTCCGCCCGCGTCGCCAAGTCGACCGGCGTGCAGATTCCCTTCACCATGGACCGCTCCGGCCACCGCTTCTCCGGCGGCGCCTTCGCTTATGGTGCGACCTATGTGAAGGACGGCAAGTTCAGCTTCCCCGACGACGCGGCGAAAAAATACATCTCCGACATCTACTCATGGACGCAGAACGGCAGCTTCCCAAAGGAAATGTGGGGTGCTGCGGGTGGCTCGCAATACAAGAACATGGGCGATGAATTCGTCAACGGCAATGTCGTGACCTATCTGGCAGGCAACTGGATGGTCAATCCGTTCCAGAACAAGATCGGTGACAGCTTCGAATGGACCGCGATCAACGCCCCCTGCGGCGATGCCGGTTGCTATGCCATGCCCGGCGGCACGGCGATTGTCGGCTTCAAGCGCACCAAATATCCCGAAGATGTCGCCCATTTCGTCGAATTCCTCGGCTCTGAAAAGGTGCAGCGGGAAATCGCCGAAAATTACGTGATCCTGACGGGCGCCGAAATCGTCGATCCGCAATACAAGCTGAAGAGCGAAAACGCCCAGGCGGCGATGAAGGTCTTCCTGGACAACAAGAAGAATGTGCCGCAGGCCGCCCGCGAATTCGAGCACGCCAAGGGTGGCACTGCCATGTATCAGCAGATCGTCCAGCGCATGAGCCAGCTCATCGTCGGCGAACTGACGCTCGACCAGACCTACAAGGTTCTGGAAGACGATGTCGCCAAGATCAATGAGGCCGTTGCGGTCAAGAAATGATGAGCGCCCGTTCCTTCATCACGAAATAACGATGCTCTCGATCTGCCCGGAGTTATGCTCCGGGCATACGTCGCCGCTTGTTCGCCGGCTGTTGTGGCATATGCGATCTGACTTAATCAGCAAGTCGAAAAAAAACTGCAATACGCCCGGCATAAAAGCTGACGGCGAGGCGTGCCGGAAGCTGCGTGCCCGCTTCGTCACGCGTCATTCGCTGAAATCATAGGATTCGTCATGGCTAAACTGAAGATGTCGTCTTTTCCGTTCGTGCGGTCGGCCTTGCTTGCCTCCGTCGCATTGCTGGTTCTTGTCCCGAACGCACAGGCATTCGAGCGCACTCAACCCGCAGGTCAGGGTTATGCCATTACGGTACCCGAACCCGCAGCAAGATATCCGCTGCCGCTTTCCGACACCTATCGCAACCAGACTGGCAAGAATGCCAAGGGCGAAGACGTCCGTGCCTATGACGACCGCGACAATCCCGTCATCGAAATCCTCTCGGGTTTTAATCGCATCTGGACGCTGGGCGATGAAAAATGGGCGGATGGCGGCGCCAATGGCGACGGTCCGAGTGATTTCAGCCATGTGAAGGCCGTCAATCCCGCTGTCTGGCAGGAAAACATGCGTTACGTGCTTTCCGTAACCGGTGAGAACCGCACCCCCGCCGCGGCCTTGAACGCCTATATGAAAGACCGCCGCTCGCAGGGTTACAGCATGATCGACGGCATGGGGCCGCTTGCTCCGTGGTATCGCGAAGGCGCGGGCGCGACGACGACCATCAACCACACCCTGGCGGATTTCGATCCGAACGAGGTCATCACGCGCAAGGAAGAGGACAAGGGCACCGAGGCTGGAGCGGCCGATTCCGAGCTGAAGGATGTCGTGGCCCTCATGAAGGTAATGCGTGGCCCGGAAGGCACGACGTCGCCAGCGAAATATTTCTATTCCACGCCGCGCCCATGGCGCATGAATGCCAAGGGCGAGGTGATAGAGACAGGCACCGAGACCATCGGCGACCGCAAGTTTGAAACTTACGAAACCGATCCCGGCGTCATTGTGCCCGCGCTCAAATATGCGCGCGAGAACCGTGGACGCGGCAAGGATGGCGGCTTTCCGAGCGGTCACACCAATGCCGCCTATCTCGCCGCCATCACTTATGCTTACGTTGTGCCGGAGCGGTTTTCCGAATTGCTGACTGCCGCTTCCGAGCTCGGCGAAAGCCGTATCGTTGCAGGGATGCATTCGCCAGTCGACGTGATCGGCGGCCGCATTACGGCCACCGCGATAGCCGCCGCTATTCTGCAGGATCCGAAAAACGCCGATCTCAAGAAGGCCGCGCATGATGAATTGCAGGCCTATTTTGCCAAACGCTTACCAGCGGGACAGTCCTTGATCGACTTTGCCCATAGCGCGAAACCGGATGTAGACCCTTTTGCCGATGCGGCGACCAACGAGGCTGATTATCGCCGGCGTATGACCATGTCCTTCAGCCGCGACAAAACCGTTGGCGATGCGCCCATGGTGGTGCCGAAGGGTGCCGAGGTTCTGCTGGAGACACGCCTGCCTTATCTCGATGCCGCGCAACTCCGCGCAGTCCTGTTCTCCACCGGTATCGAGGCCGGTTATCCGCTGCTTGACGACAGCAATGGCTGGGGCCGGATCAATCTGGTGGCCGCCGCTGCCGGTTACGGTGCCTTTAACGGCGATGTCGACGTGACGATGGATGCTGCGGCGGGCGGGTTCAATGCGGCTGACCGCTGGACGAACGATATTGCCGGGGCAGGGCGTCTCGTCAAATCAGGCAGTGGTGCGCTCACGCTCACCGGCGCCAACAGCTATAGCGGCGGCACCGTCTTGCAGGACGGAACGCTTGTGGCATCCTCCGCCAATGCGCTTGGTACAGGTGGCGTGCTGGTCTCCGGCGGAACGCTTTTGCTGAACGGTGAAAGTGACATCGTCATTGGCGGCGATTATGCCCAGACGGGCGGCACGCTGGCGCTTGATCCGCAAAAGGCTTCGCTGCGGGTCAAGGGCAACGCGACGCTTGATGGTGCAACCCTGCGGCTCGCCTTCGATGGCGCCGCACCCGCTGCCGGCAAGCGCTTCAACGTCATCGCCGCAGACGGCCTGACTGGCACCTTCGCTGCGATCGACGCGGGGAATGTGAAGGTGCGGCCGGTTTATACCGGCTCGTCGCTGTCCGTGGTGGTCGAATAGGCTGCGAGGCCAAGGTTTCGCGGGCGCGGTTTAATCGCCGCGCCCGGCCGGCCCGGTTACAGGAAATAACGGACCCTGAGCGGCAGCAGGGTGGCGCCGAGTGCCGAGGAATCGCCTTCTGTCTCGCTGAGCACCAGTTTTGCTTCCTGCGGGCCGATGCCGTAACGGTGTTCGCGTTGCGAGGGCATGTGTACACGTTCGATCATCATCCGGCCGAGTGCGCGCGGCAATTGTCCACCAAAGACGATCGCCTGTGGATCGAGAACCGCAATCAGGCTCGCCACCAGCCGGTCCACCTGCGGCATGGTCCGCTCAAGCCATTCCTCGACGCCCGGCCAGGCAGGGTCAAAATGCTGGTAGAGCGCTTCGATCGAATCTATCTCGCTCCCGTGTTTCTGCAGCGTCGCGATCAGATATTGCAGCGCCGGCCGCCTGTCGGCTTCATCCGGGTTGAAGATGCCGCTGAATTCACCGGCATTGCCGTGAAAACCGTAGAAAGGCTGACCTCCCAGAATGAGGCCGCCGCCGAAGCCATAGTTGAAGGATAGATAGGCGAAGGTCTGGCACCACAGTCCCACGCCGCGAAGGCTTTCGCCGATCGCGCCGGTGGTTGCGTTGTTTTCCAGCCAGACTGGCAGACGGAATTTCTCTTCAAGGATCGGTTTCAGGTCCATCAGCGACCAGTCGCGCAATGGTTCCGGCGCGTTGAACGCCCGATCTTCCGACACGAAAAATCCCGACATTGAAAAGCCGAGGCCGAGCAGGCGTTCGCGCGGGATGCCGTGGTCCGCCAGCAACCGTTCCAGAGCGAGCGACAATGCGGCAAGTGTCATTTCGCGATCGCTGGGAAGCATCCGCAATTTTTCTTCGACAACCACCATGCAGCGGAAATCGGCGATGCAGATCACCACGGAGTCAGTGTTGATGGAAATTCCGAGCGAATAGGCCGCCTCAGGCACCAGTTCAATGGTCGGGCTCGGCTGGCCACGCGTTCCTTTAAGCGGTGCGCCGGTACGCAAAAGGCCGCGTTCCAGCAGGCCTTCGATCAACCGATGCACGGATTGCTGCGTCAGGTTCGTGTGACCGGTTATTGTTGCACGGGCAATGGGGCCGTGGCGGCGCACGATATCGAGAATGAGGCGCTCATTCTCGCTGGCAAGCGGCTGGCGGTCGAAGGTCTGGCGCGGTGTCTTATCTGTTGTCATGGCCTTGGATAGCGGCTGCACAAGGCCTTCGCAACTCGGGCCGCGCGCCGGGGACGGCATTTTTCACTGGACTGTCACAAATAATACACTTAGAGTGTAGTAATAAGAAGCCGGTCAATAACGGATCCCCAGGAGGAACCATTCAATGAGCATGAAATTTATTGCGATCGCCGCGCTTGCGCTGGCGACGACGGTAGCGCCTTGCCTTGCGGCGGACACCAACATGAAGAACCTCGACTTCGATCTGTCGAAGGTCACGCGCGAAAATTTCTATGACATCGTCGTTCCCGCTGCCAAAGCGGAAGGCACGGTGACGATGTACAATTTCGCCGGCAGTTTCGCGGATACGTGGAAAGAACTGATCTCCCGGTTCGAGGCCAAATATGGCATCAAGGTTACCTATAGCGACGTGAAGGGTGATCAGGCGAACCAACAGCTCATCGCCGTGCAGGCGGCTGGGCAGGATTCACCCGTCGACGCCTATTTCGCCGGCGGCGGCGGCTATCCGCTTTTGTCTTCCAAGGGCGTCGTCGGCAATATTCCGCTGACGAAGATCTTGCCCAACATGGCCAATTACAATCCGGAACTGGCCGAGACCGTCTTCGGCAAGGCGCATGGCGGCAGCTTCCCGCTGGTGCATCTAAACCAGACCGCACTCGGCTACGATTCCGCCTTCGTGAAAGCCGAAGACGTGCCGAAGAGCTTCGACGATCTTCTCGTCTGGGCTGAAAAGAACCCGAAGCGCCTTGGCGTCACCCTGCCAGCCAAGGGCGGCTCAGGCGGCGGCTTCATCTATTCGGTGGCGCTCAATTATCTCACCGGCGACTGCCGCAAGCAGCTTACCGACTATAATCAGACGCTGCAGCAGGCCGAAGACTGGGCAATGACGTCCGAGTGCCTTACGCCGGTCTGGGATTATTACCGTCGCCTTCTTGCCGTGGCTGAACTGACAAACGGCAACGCCGACACGCTCAACCTGATCAACAACCAGCAGCTCTACATGGGTACCGTCTGGGAAGATCAGGTCATGAGCTTCCTCGGCACCAAGCAGCTGCCGGAAAGCTTCCGCGTCACGCTGCTGGAAAAAGGCCAGGTCGGCTCGGGCGATGCCATTTTCGTGCCGGCAAACGCCAAGAACGTCGCGTCCGCCCTGCTTCTCATCGATATGGCGATGAGCAAGGAGTTCCAGCTCTGGAAGCTGGAGAACAAGGCTTCGCGCTCTCCGCTGGCGGATGTCACCAACGACCTGATGCCCAAAGCCGTACAGGAGCATGTTCTGCCGCAAAGCGTTTATCCGCGCCTGTCGGTTCCGGCGTTCTGGGACATGTCGACGGCCCTTGCCGAAGCGCTCGATGAAAAAGTGCTCAACCAGTAACACCTGTCCGGATCGACCGGACCGTGGGGCTGGAAACCGCCAAACGGTCCGGGAGCCTTGGTCGCAACCATGAGGGAGCCTCGCCATGAGTGAACTCGAGATCAGCAATATCAGCAAGGATTACGGTTTGAGCCGGGCGCTTCATCCCGTGTCGATCACTGTCGAGCGGGGCGAATTCGTCACCATTCTCGGCCCCTCGGGCTGCGGCAAGTCCACGCTTTTGCGCATCCTCACCGGCATCAGCCAGTCTTCGGGAGGCGAAATCCGGCTGGGCGGCAAGCGTATCGATCAGGCGCCGCCGGAAGCGCGCGACATCGCCATGGTTTTTCAGTCCTATGCGCTTTTCCCACATATGTCGGTTGCCAAAAACCTTGGCTTCGGCCTGAAGATGAAGAAGGTCCCGAAGGACGAGCGCGCGCGCCGCATCGCCCATGCGCTTGAAATCTGTAATCTTGCCGGCCTGGTGGACCGCATGCCGCGGCAATTGTCCGGCGGGCAGCAGCAGCGCGTGGCGCTGGCGCGCGCCATTGTCATGCAGCCAAGCCTCTTGCTGTTCGACGAGCCGCTCTCGAACCTCGACGCCAAGCTTCGCGACACGCTGCGCCATGAACTGACTGAACTTCACCGCCGGATCGGCGCGACCAGCCTTTATGTGACACATGATCAGGCCGAGGCTATGGCGATGTCGGACCGGATCGTGGTGATGAATGCCGGCCGCGTCGTTGAAGTGGGAACACCGCTCGAACTTTACCGTGCGCCCAAACACGCCTTTACCGCCGGTTTTCTGGGTCAGACCAACCTTTTGCCGGTTTTGGCTGAGGGTAGGCAGGCGCAATTGCCCTGGGGGCAGTCCGTAACGCTGGATGCGACTGCTGCCGGCCCCGCACAGATTTCGGTTCGCCCGGAAAACATCCACATCAGCGCCGACGAGGCGGGCGCCGGCACGGTCTCTGCCGTTTCCTTCATGGGCGCCAATGCGCTCTATACGGTCGAAATCGGCGGCCACCAGATCAAGATCAGCCAGTCCGGTGCGGAAAATCTTATCGATGCGGGACGCAGGGTCGCCTTGCGTTTTCCCGGATCGGTGCATTTGCTCGATGACGGGCAGGCAGGGGAGGCGGCGTGATGCGCGGGGTGCTTCGCGACAGGCGCGCCCAGCTGCTGGTCCTGCTTGCGCCGGGGGTGGGTTATTTGCTGATCTTCTTCGGCGGTCCGCTGCTTTCGGCACTGATCGGCAGCTTCAGGCAGGACGATGGCAGCTTCACGCTGATGTTCTACGAGCGGATCTTCACACGTCCGTCGATGATCCGCGGCCTGACGACGTCCATCTATTACGGTGTCATGCCGGTGATGGTGTCGCTTGCGGCTTCGGTGCCGCTGGCGCTTCTGATCCGCAAGAGCTTTCTCGGCCGCAAGCTGTTCAGCGGCCTTTACAAGCTGCCGATGGCGGTGCCGGGCATCATCGTCGGCCTGATGGTGATCGTCGTTTTCGAAAGGGGCGGTTTTCTCGACCGGCTGGTCGCGCCGCTCGGGCTTGAATTGCCCAAACTCGTGCGTGACGACTGGGGCATTGGCGTCATTCTCGCCAGTGTCTGGAAGCAGATACCCTTCATGACGCTGATCATCACCAGTGCCTTTGCCGCCATTCCGGAGGACATCCGTTACGCGTCGCGCACGCTCGGCGCCTCAAGGCTGAAGACCTTTCTATTCGTCGAAGTTCCGCTTGCCATGCCCGGCATCACCGCCGCCATCCTTCTTACCTTCATCGGCTCCATGGGCTCCTACGCCATTCCCGATATTGTCGGTCCGCCTACTGCCCGGCCGCTTTCGGTTCTCATGGTCACGGAGTTCAATCAGGGGCGGTTCAATCAGGTCTATGCCATGGGCATGGTGCTGAGCCTCTTCGCGGTCTCCGTCCTGCTTCTGTATTACTCCCTGACATCCCGCATCGGCCCCGGCCAAACCCGAGGAGACGCATAATGAGCGCCATTGCCCTCGAACCCGTCACCATGACACGCCGCCGCACCTTCACGCCGGACGACCGGATTTTCGTCTCCATCGGGCTCTTTACCGCGCTGGCGCTCGCTATCGCCGTGCCTCTGGCGCTGATGTTCCTGTGGAGCATTGCCGATGGATGGACGCCGCCTCTGGTAGTGCCGAAGGATTACACCACCACGCGCTGGGCGAGCATTCTTGGCGATGCAAGCCTCATTCAGGCCGCCGTCAACAGCATCCTCATCGCCATCGTCGTGACTTTCTCGACGGCCGCGATCGCACTGCCGACTGCTTGGGCCATGGCCCGTTTTCCCTTCCGGCTGAAACGGCTGGTGGAGATCTTCATTCTGGCCCCCATCATCATTCCGGGGCTGGTCGTCGCTGTCGGGATCGGCCAGGTGTTTCTTCTTTTTGGTCTCGCTTATTCGGTGACCGGGGTCATCCTTGTGCAGATCGTCGGCACGCTGCCGCTGATGATACGGCTGATGACGGCGACGCTCGAAACCATTCCCGACGACCTGATCCATGCCGCCCGTTCGCTCGGCGCGGGAACGGTCGGCATCGTCATCCACATCATCCTGCCGCTTGCGGTGCCCGGCCTTCTGGCCGGTGGCCTGATGTCCTTCATCGGCAGCTTCGAGGAATTCGACAAGTCCTTCATCGTCGGTGCGCCTGTCGTGCAGACGCTGCCGATCAAGCTCTACATGTATCTCGACCCCTATTCGATGCAGATCCCGCTCGCCTCCATCGTCTCCTTCATCCTGCTTCTTCCCGCACTCGTCGTTTTCATCATCGCCGGCCGCATTCTGCGTGACGACCTGATGGCGGCGGGCATGGGGAAAATCTGATCCGGGCAACCCAACTCCGGTAAACGCAACATCCGAAAGTGAAAAAAATGCCTCAAACCCTTGCAGCCCAACGAAAAGTCTCCAATCCGTGCAACGTTCTCGCCCTCTGCTCGCGCGACAATCCCGCGATCCTTACCATCGCCCATCGTGGGTTCTGGACCGCGACCGCTGAAAATTCGCTGGCTTCGGTTCGCGCAGCGGTCGCTGCCGGGGTCGAGATGATCGAGATCGACACGCAGGCGACGGCCGATGGCCGGCTGGTCGTCATTCACGACGAGACGCTCGACCGCACGACGACGGGGCGGGGGACAGTGAGCGAACTGGCCTTTGATGTCGTCCGTTCCGCACGGCTGAAGGCAGGTGCTGGCGGCGATGCAGCCGATGTGACGGAGGAATGCGTACCGACGCTGGAAGAATTGCTGGAAGAGGCGCGTGGCAAAATCACCGTCAATATCGATACCAAGTTCACCCGTGACCTGCCGCAGGTCATGGAAACCGTACTGCGCCTCGGCGTCGCGGATCAGGTTCTGGTGAAAACCGATATCGATCCTGAAGCCGAGCATTTCGGTGTGCTGGATACCGACTGGTTCGGCAAAATCCCGCATATGCCGATGTTTCCGGTGAGAAAGGGCAAGTTTGCCGAGGATCTGCGCCGCATCGAAGCGTTGCGCGCGCCGATGATCGAGGTAAAATTTACCGATATCGCTGACCTGGTCGAAGGCCGCGCCGAAATGGAGCGTCAGAATATCCGCCTCTGGATTAACACGCTCGACGTTTCCCATTGCCTCGATCTCAACGACACGCGCGCACTTTCCGATGCAGAAGGTGTGTGGGGTGCACTGGCGCAGGTCGGCGTCGGTGCAATCCAGACGGATGAAGTCGAGGCCTTCACGGGCTGGCTTAAGGCGGATGCAGGCGAGACGGGCAGGTCATGGACACGATGAACCAGCGCCTCGAGCGTGCAGCCGGCATCATAGAGGAGGCGATGGGGCTTGCCCTTCGCTTTTTCGAAGCGCGCGGCAGCATCGCCACCCGCACCAAGGGTTTTCAGGACTTCGTCTCGGAAGCGGATACCGCGGTTGAAAGGCTGGTGCGCGACCGGCTGGCGGCGGCATTTCCGGGTGAAACCGTTCTCGGCGAGGAGATGGGCGGGATCGCAGATGACGCCTATTGGATCATCGATCCCATCGACGGCACCGCAAACTTCCTGCGCGGCTCACCACTCTGGGGCATCTCGCTGGGCTTCGTGCGCAACGGCTGCCCGGAAATCGGGGTCGTCGCCATGCCAGTCTTCCAGGAGATCTATTCGGCTGCCGAAGGAACAGGGTTGCTGCTGAACGGCAAGCCGCTTGCGCGCGATGTTCCATTTAAGGAAGTGCATGTGATGTCGCTCGGTGACAGCGCGTCTGCCGATGCCGCGGAGGTGGCGGCGCTCAATGTCGGTTTGAGGCATGCCGGCTGGGTGGTGGAATCCATCCGTTCGACCTCGATTTCACTGGTTTTTGCAGCGCGCGGCATCTTCGATGGCCATCTGCAAAAACTGACGACCATGTGGGACATCGCCGGTGGCGTTGTTCTGGCAAGGGAGGCGGGTCTTGACGTGCGGATTGGAACGCGCGGCGAAACCGGCATTCCCTGGGTTGCCGCCGCAACGCCTGAATTGATGGCCGTGACGGAAACGCTCTGGCCGGAGATCGCGGAATTGTTGCCAGCCGAACTTGCCTGAAATTCCCATAAAAACCGGTGCCGGGTGAGAGATCCATACACCCGGCACCAACCAATGGCTATCGGACCGAAAAGCCTCTGATGACTGGTGGTTATGCCCAACCCTTCAGCGCCCGGCCGGAATAATAGCTGGGCGTTGTGGCGCGGTAGATCGGTATGCTGGCGGCACCGAGATGGGGCAGGTCGCTCATCATCGATTTGCGTATTTCAGGTGGCTCAACGAAAAAGTCTTCGCCGAGCATTTCCAGCGAGCCGATGCGCTGGACGATGTGTTCAAGAACCCAGTCAGGTAGCGATCCGCCAAAAATGATGGCGCCGGGATCCATCGTTCTGGCAACCGTCAGCGCCAGCAGACGAAGCTGGTCGGTCGCCCTTTCCAGCCAGGCAACCACGGCGGGGTGGTCGCAATAGCTTTCATCAATATCTTTCAAACGCCGGATGCCCACTCCGTGGGCGGCCAGCGTGTCGCAAAGGTCCTGTCCAGAGGGACGTGGATGGGATTTGGGAAACAGGCCGCCAAACTCGCCGGCATTGCCGTTCGTGCCGCGATAGAGATGGCGCTGAACCACAACGGCGCCGCCTATGCCGTATGTCAGCCAGATCATCGCAAAATTGCGGATGCTTCGACCAGCTCCGTAATACAGCTCCGAGAGGATGACGGTATTGCCGTCATTTTCGTGAAAGACCGGGAAATCGAAATAGGGCTGGAAGTCCTTGTCCACGTCGATGTCGCGCCAGCTCTCGAACTGCTTGATGCGAAAGACATGGCCTCGATCACGCTTGAAGTGGCCTGGAAAGCTGATGCCGCAGCCTAGCACATCCTTCTTTTTGATCTTGGCCTTTTCAACCACCTGTCGGGCGGCCGTCTCGGCCATCTCCATGATATGCTCGAAACTGTGTCCCTCAAGCTCGGACCTGATTTCCTGCCTGATCGTGCCGTTGAGATCGGCCAGGCAGACACGCAGATCGTCCGGGTTGAAATAGACCCCGAGCGTGAAAAGTCCGTTCGGATTGATCTCGATGGCAGTGGATGGCTTCCCCCGTTTGCCGTCGCTGCGCGCTTCCTCGGCTTCCAGGATCAGGCCGGATTCCAGAAGATTGGCCGTCAGGCGGGTGAGGGTCGGTGCGGAAACATCCATCTCGCGCGCCAGTTCGATGCGCGACATGCCTCCCTTGCCGCGCAGGATTTCGAGCAGACGCCGTTCATTGTAGCCGAGGTCGATCAACCAGGTCTCCCACGAGAAGTTAAGTCGGATGATTAGCGCAATTTCAGTGGCTGTGCACCTTGTTTTCCGGAACGTCCTGACTTTTCAGGTTCGAAGATTAAGCGCGGCTGTCTTCAAATGTTGAGTTTTTTCAGGCGGATATTCAATTTTTGTATTCAAGATAAATTGTAGCTTGACTAATTAATTTACGTAAAGAAAATAAATAGCAGACGGCGGGTAGCGACACGCAAAATCAATAAGAAATTATGTCGTACTGCCTTGCCAGTCAGGGAACAAAAAAACGGAGCACCCTTTATGCGTCAATCATGCACTATTTTCGCGCGCCTTGTTGCTGGCGCAACTTTCCTTGCCAGTGCGGCTTTCGCCCATGCGGAAGGTACCGTCGTGGTCTATTCGGCAGCGCCGCAGCAGCTCATGGATGAGTTGCTGCCCATGTTTGAAAAGAAGACCGGCACCAAGGTCGAGCTTGTCAAAGCCGGGTCCGGCGAGCTGATGAACCGCATCAAGGCGGAAAGCGGCAAGGCGGCTGGCGACGTGATCTGGAGCGTTGATGGCACCGTCATCGACTTTTCCGCCGACCTCTTCGAACCTTACAAGCCTGTCGAGGTAGCATCGATCAACCCTGCCTTTTCGCCGAGCACCAACTGGGTTCCTTTTACCGCAGTCGTTACGGCCTTCATCGTCAACAAGGAAGCGCTGAAAGGTGCGCCGGTTCCGACATCCTGGGCCGATCTTGCCAAGCCTGAATACAAGGGCCTGATTTCCTCGGCCCGTGCAGACCAGTCCGGCTCCGCCTATATCCAGATGGCGACGGTTTTGCAGGATTTCGACAGTGAGGAGAAGGGCTGGGAAGTCTATACCGGCATTCTCGGCAACTCCGTTCTTTCCACCTCATCAGGCGCTGTTCCGCGTTTCGTCAATGATGGCGAGCAGGCGGTTGGTATCACACTCGAAGACGCCGCCCTGCGCTACAAGCTTGGCAGCGCCCCGGTAGAGATCGTTTATCCGAAAGAAGGCACGGCAATCGCGCCTGACGGCATGGCGCTCGTCAAGGGTGCGCCGAACGCCGAAAACGGCAAGGCCTTCATCGATTTCATCGTCTCCAAGGAAGCGCAGGAAGTCGTGGTGAAAGCCGGTCGTCGCTCGGTCAGAACCGATGTTCCTGCCAATTCGGCGCTCGTTCCGCTGTCCGATGTTCCGGATGCGAAATACGACTTCAAGTGGGCTGCGGACAACCGCTCGCGTCTGATGGAAAAGTGGAACGAGATCCTGCTCGACGTCCAGTAAGAACATTGCCGGGGGCGGTGCGTCAGGCAACCGTCCCCTGCTTACCTCTTTCACAACAGCATTTTCGTTCCGTCCACCGTGGTCGTGTGCCGCGCAGGATATGTCATGGAGCAGCACATGGCCGCCGTAGAAATTACCAGCATCAAGAAAAGTTACCGGGATGTCGTTGCCCTCTCCGACATCAACATCTCCATTCCCTCCGGATCGTTTTTTACGCTTCTTGGACCCAGCGGTTGTGGCAAGACGACCCTTTTGCGCACGATTGCCGGTTTTCACCAGCAGGATAGCGGCAGCATCAGCATCGAAAGACAGGCGATCGAACATGTGCCCGCCCACAAGCGCGATGTCGGCATGGTCTTTCAGGATTATGCGGTGTTTCCGCATATTTCGGTATTTGACAACATTGCCTTCGGTCTGAAACAGCGCAAGGCGTCTTCAGCCGAGATCCGCGAACGGGTCGGCAAGATTCTCGATGTCGTGCAGCTCGCTCCGTATGCCAAGCGTATGCCTCACGAACTCTCCGGCGGCCAGCAGCAGCGTGTGGGTCTTGCGCGCGCACTCGTCATCAACCCGAAAGTGCTGTTGATGGACGAGCCGCTGTCCAACCTCGACGCCAAACTTCGCGTGGACCTGCGCCGGGAACTCCGTGAAATCCAGCAGGCCATGAACATCACCACCGTCTATGTCACGCATGATCAGGAAGAGGCGCTTGCCATGTCCGATCTGGTTTGCGTCATGTATGGCGGCGTCATTCAGCAGGCTGCACCTCCCTGGGAAGTCTACAACAATCCCGCCAACCGCTTCGTTGCGTCGTTCGTGGGCGCAAACAACTTCCTGACGCTTGACCGTGCAGGCGGGCAGACATCCATTTCCGGCCACAAGGTGGCATTGCCGCAGGCGGATGCGATTTCCCCGCAGCGGAAGATCGTCGCCGCCATCCGCCCGGAGGCGATTTCTGTCGGTCCTGCCGCGATCGATGGTGACGAGCGCATCGAACTGCCCGTGACCATAAGACTGGTCAGCTTCACGGGGCGTGAGATGAACGTTGCAGCCGTTCTCTCGTCGGGCGAGGAAATCGAGGCGATCACCAAGCCATCGCCTGAGATCATTGCACTGCAGCCCAACCAGAAGACCACTTTCTCTTGGCGCGCGGCCGATGCGAAGCTGTTCGGCGAGGGCGTAACCGGGGAGCGCCTGTCATGACGGATATGACTGCGACTGCAACTCCCGGCGGTTTCCGCCTGCGACTGCCAGGTTTTTGGACAAGCGTGACGGTATTTGCCGTCATCCTGCTGGCGATCTTCCTGATCCTGCCAATTTTCAGCGTCTTCTTCATCAGTTTCTTTGATGCCAAAACCGGTGCGTTCGGTCTCAGCAACTATGCGGAAGTGTTCACACGGCGTTTTTATACCGTCGCACTCTGGAATACGCTTCTGATCGGCGTGCTGGGCATGCTGGGCGCCTGCCTTCTTGGTATTCCGCTTGCCTTTTGCACCTCCCGTTATCGTATCAAGGGGCGCACTTTCATTGCCACCTTCGCGGTTCTGGTTCTGTGCGCACCGCCGTTCATTGGTGCCTATGCCTGGATTATGCTGTTCGGTGCCAACGGTGCTGTCACCAATCTCTTGTCCTTCGCCGGCATTTCATTGCCGACGATCTACGGGATCCCGGGCATCGTGATGGTCTTCAGCCTGAAGTTCTTTCCCTACATCTTCCTGATGACGGAGAACGCGCTGAACACCATCAACAAGTCCTATGAGGACGCGGCGGAAAATCTCGGCTGCACGGCGTTCGAGCGTTTCCGCAAGATCACCTTGCCGCTGGTCTTTCCGGCAGTCAGCACCGGCGCGATCATCTGCTTCGTGCTGTCCATCGCCGACTTCGGAACGCCGGCAATCCTCGGCAAGGGCATCAGAACACTTTCGACCATCGCCTATGCGCAATACACCTCCGAAATGGCCGGTACGCCGACCATGGCGGTGACGATTTCCATGGTGATGATTGCAATTTCGATGGCGGCACTTCTGTTGCAGCGGCACATTCTTGCCAAGCGCCGTTACGCCAGTTCACTGACCAACAGGCCGGTAAAGCAGTCCATGCGCCCGTTGAAGTCGTTCATCGTGCACGGCTTCTGCTATCTGGTCGTCTTCATCGCCATGCTGCCGTCGCTCACGGTCATCTACACCTCGTTCCTCGCAACCAGCGGTCCCGTCTTCACCGGTGGCTTCGGGTTGGACAGCTATGCCCGTATCCTTCGTGATTCACCGCAGGCGATTGCCAACAGTTTCACGTTTGCACTGGCTGCCGTGGTGCTGATTGCGATCGTTTCCGGCCTGCTGTCCTTCATCGTCGTGCGACGCGACAATGCGGTCTCCGGCTCGCTCGATCTCCTGCTGATGGTGCCTTACCTCATTCCCGGCGTTGTCATGGCGATCGGCTACGTCACGACGTTCCGCTATCCGCCGTTTGACATCACGGGGACGGCGCTCATCATCATCGTCCTGGTGTTTATCCGCCGGCTGCCCTACGGCGTCCGCTCCACGACATCGATCCTCAGACAGATCAAGCCGTCCATCGAGGAGGCTGCGGTCAATCTCGGGGCTTCGCCGGCAAAGACCTTCGTGTCGGTGACGGTGCCGCTGATGCTGCCCGGTCTCATCATCGGTTCGCTGATGAGCTTCATAACGGCTATCAACGAGCTGTCCTCGACGCTGATCCTCTACACGGCACGAACGATCACCATGCCGGTTCTCATCTATGTTCAGGTGATTGACGGCGAGTTTGGCACGGCTGCGGCGCTTTCAACCGTCCTTCTGGTCAGCACCGGACTTTGCGTCTTCATCGTGTTCCGCCTCTCGGAAGACAAAGAAGCCTCTTTCGTCTGAAACCATACCAGCCCTCACCAAAAGCCTGCAGGAGCGGCGACATACGTGTCGCCGCCAGCCTCCCTCTGCCCAGCCTCCCTCTGCAAGGAATACACGACGATGAATATCGCGAGCTTTTCGCAATCGAAATACAAGAACGCCGCAACGCCCGGGGACGATGTGGCGCTGATCATACCGGGACGGGTTCTGGCCGTTTTTGACGGTGCGACCGACCCGACCGGTGCAAGTTACGGCGGCTTGAGCTCGGGCCGTATCGCAGCACTTGCTGCCGCAAATGCCGTGGCGAAAATGGGCCTCGATGGCACGCTGGAAACAATAGCCGCGCCCAAGCTCTTTCAGAACATCAGCGATATCTTGAAGCAGGAGGCCGAGCGCATCAATGCCAGCCATCCACCGTCGACAACCCTGGCAATCGTTGCCGACCTGGGAGACAGTTTCCGCCTGCTTCTGGCTGGCGATTCCGGTGTGCGTATCAACGGCTCCCGGTTGCTGCAGCATGCCAAGCTTATAGACAAGGTAAGTACATCGGCGCGCATCCTTGTCTTCAAACAGCTTTTTGCCGTTATGGGGGATGGTGATGCAGCCGAGGCACGCACGCGTGCGACCATCTTTTCCGGCCTGCGTTCCGCTGTCGAAAACGGCATCATGACTGCGCAGGAGGCGGAGAATGTTGTCATTGCCGCAGCCCGCATGAGCGGTCTTGAGAGCGATATCGAAGCGGTCGAGGAATTCCTTATGGGAGGAATTCGCGTCCAGCCGCAATTCGCAAACAGGCAGGGACACGTACTGGGATACGCCTCGGTCAATGGCGGAACGGTCATAGAAGAGGGGACGGTCGATCTTAGCATCGCCAAGGATACGCTTGTGAGCCTTGAAATCTTTTCCGACGGTTATCTGTCTCTCCCGGCTGGAACCGATGTCGCTGACTGGGAAGCGGAATTTGACCGCGTCGAGGCGGCGGATTTTCACAAGATCAACGAGTACCCGTCGGTGAAGGGGTCAACATCGAGCGAATTCAGCGACGACAGGACCGTGGTGTGCATGAAGGCGCGGTGAAGAGATATCCGCGCCGAAAAGTATTTCGAAGCTGTCCGTCTTTCGAAGTGACAACCGCGAAAATTCCACCGCGCGTTGGCAGTGTTTGTCGTCCGCTATCGCCCCCAATTCGAAAGGCCTTGCCCTTGAAGGCGAAGAAAGACGCTGCGCACATGAGATCATGGGAAGGTAAGTCTATGGCTTAGCTAACGGCTTACCTCCGTACCTAGATAGTTGCGTTCACTCCAGAGCAAGGGTTTGCGCAGCGGATCGAAGCTCGCTTCGATGATCGATCCCACAAACAGGATGTGGTCGGCGGCATCAATGGAGCCAACGAGTTCGCAATCCATCGAGAGCAGCGCGTCAGCAAGCCTTGAGCTTCCCGACGGCCAGACATCCCAGTGGCCGACGGAAAACCGGTCCGGCAGGTTTCCTTTTCCGGCGAACACATCGGCGATCTCCTCCTGGCCTCTGGACAGCGCCGTGACTGAAAAGCGCTGGCTTGCTGCGACAAGATCGACCATACGGCTGCTGGCATCGATGGAGATCATTAGAAGCGGCGGTTCGGCGCTGAGCGGCATGAAGGACGTGATCGTACGTCCGATCCGCTCGCCCGCATGGGAGGCCGTGGCCACGGCCACGGTGAAGACGAGGCTCGCCATAGCGTCCTTGAATTCACGCGGCGAGATTGTCGGAGAGGGGGGTGCTTTCAGCGGGACATGCGCGTGATTGACCACACCACCATCGATCAGCATGAAATTATGAGACATGCAGTGCCGGGCTAATCGCCCGCTCCCGGGTTCTTCGAAAAAATGGAAAACTTGGCCGCAGCACCATTCATGATGTCGGCATCATCAGGCGGCGTTCTTTTCTGGTGCACGCGCGGCCAGATGCCGGAATAGTGGCGGTTGAGGTCAAGCCAGACATGCAGACCCGCCTCGGTATCCGGCCGGATTGCCGCGGCCGGACATTCGCGCTCGCAGATGCCGCAATCAATACATTGATCCGGGCGAATGACGAGCATATTCTCGCCTGCATAAAAACATTCGACCGGGCAGACTTCCACGCAGTCCATGTATTTGCAGGCGATACAGTTTTCGGTGACGACATAGGACATGGGGATGCTCGCATGGAGTTGCAGCCGGACGGCGGCTGTCCGGCTGCGCCTGACCCGGTCGCCCCCAGGGCAGCGGGACCGGTCGGCTCGGTGGGGCTCAAATCAGAGGCGGGCGGCCACTGTCTGCCAGTTCACCAGATTGTCGAGGAAGTTCTCAATATAGGCCGGACGCTTGCTGCGGAAATCGATGTAATAGCTGTGTTCCCACACGTCGCAGCCGAGAATCGCCTTCTGGCCGAAGCACAGCGGGTTAACGCCGTTTTCCGTGCGGGTGATCTTCAGTGTGCCATCGGTATCCGCCACCAGCCACGCCCAGCCCGAGCCGAATTGCGAAGCGCCAGCGAGGGCAAAATTCTGCTTGAACAGCGCCACCGAGCCGAAAGACTGCGTCAGCGCATCTTCCAGCACCTTGGGAATCGCATGTTTTTGTGGCCCCATGATTTCCCAGAAGAGATTGTGGTTCCAGTGCTGGGAGGCATTGTTGAAGATGCCGGACTGCGCGACCGCACCTTTTTCATAGGTGGCGCGCACGATCTCCTCGAGGCTGCTGTTTTCCCATTCGGTGCCTGATATCGCCTTGTTGAGATTATCGACATAGGCCTTGTGATGAAGATCATGATGGAACTTCAGCGTCTCCTCGGACATGCCAGAAGGGGCGAGCGCATCATGGGCATAGGGGAGGTCGGGAAGCTGGAAAGCCATGGGGTATTCCTTTGTCACTGTTTGCTCAAGAGCATGGAAAAAGCCTTGCGAAAACAAGGTGACAATACTTCTAGGACCTCAATCACAGTTGAGGTCAAGCGGTTTTTGGGGGGATAAATCCACGAGCTGGCGGGCTTATGAAACAAGCGCCACGATGGCGCGGATTATCGCTCATCGACGTTCACCGCGGCGACCCATTCTTCGAGTGCCCTGCGAATTGCCGAGTTCGCATCTTCCCCGCGGACGAATGCCCACCATGTATGTGCGCCTTGCCACAAGGCGGCCATCTGCCAGCCAAGCCGTTCCTCGCTAGCCTTGTCGTGGGTAAGGCGGCAGCCAAGCGCCTGGGCGAGGGTGTGTCCCCAGAGCGCTCCTCTCGCGCGCAGCTTCGGATTGCGAATGTCTTCTCTCAGCAGCAGCAACCCGTCACTGGCGTTTTGTTCTGCGGCTTCGGGGGGCATGAGGCGCATGAGAAGGGATATGGCGCCCTGCGGCGTCAATGGCTCCTCCTCATCGGCCGTTTCCGTTTCCGCCTGCAGCCTGTCCCAGGCGCGCAGAAGAACGGTTTCGACAAGGTCTTCGCGCTTGCCGTAACGCTGCACCAGGGTTGCCGCAGATAGGCCGCAGGCCTTTGCGGCTGCGGCAAAAGTCAGCCCGTCGGGGCCTGTCTGCAACATGAGGGGCAGCAGGACATCCAGCACCTGATCATCTGAAATCGACTTGTGTCTTGGCATGACATATATATAAACGTATATTCATTTATAAATCAAGGAGGATAGTATGGCGATCATTCGCGGATATATCGCGGCGAGTCTGGACGGGCGGATCGTTTCTGGAGACGGCTCCTTGGACTGGCTCTACAAATATGATGATATGGACCTCGGCGAACACGATTATCGCCTTTTCCTGAAAGGAATTCGAACGGTGGTCATGGGGCGGGCGACCTATGATTTCATCGCCGGTGAACAGGCGCCCTGGGCTTACGGAGATCAACGCGTTATCGTCGTCACCTCAAGGCCGATCGAGGGCCCCAAGGGACCTCTGGAGGCGCGCAGCGATGTGGGCTCGTTGATCGAGGAATTGCGCGCACTCGATGATGGCGATGTCTGGATGCTGGGCGGCGGAAAGCTGCAGATGGCCTTTCTGGAGCGTGATGCACTGGATGAGATCGAGATTTATGTCATCCCGGAAATCCTTGGCTCAGGTGAGCCCCTTTTTCCGCTCACCGGGCATCGGGCCAGTCCCACTCTCGTGAGCGCAACGGCAATCGAAAAGGGCTGCGTTCGATTGCACTACCGCTTCTCGTGATGCTCTCGGGTTCATGATGTTAGTGAGGTGGCGAGGAATGGTCGATACAGACCGTGCCAGCTGGTCCCGGCCTAACTGCGCGGTTTCCGCCCTCAAAGCCCGAGAAACTTAAAAGGCTTGGTTTCCTTCAAGCTCTCATTCGCCATCCCCGAATAAATCTGCATCTGATTGGGGCCCAGGTCGAGTTTCTTGACCTTACCAGTCTCTTTCGAAACGTCGAGTTTTGTCATGTCGATCCAGAAGATGTTCGGCGTCAATGCGGATTCGAAGAAATAGAGCTTGCGCTTGTGGTCTATCACCGTGCGCCAGCGGGTAGAGGAAATATTCGGCTGGTCCGGCGTGGTGATACCGTAGGGAACGGAAACATTGCGGATGACGCTAAAGACGCTGGCTATCGCCTCGACCGGATTTTCGCTCTTGGGGATGGCATTGGCGTAGAATGAAGCCCGGGCGAACCGGTCCGCGGCGCGATTGGTGCCCGGCAGCATGACGGTGCCGCCGATCTGCTTCCAATATTCGTTGAGCGCCAGCTGGTGATCGAAGGTCGGCGAATTGGTCATGACCTGATATTGACGACCGTGGTGGATGACCTGCTTGCCGTCAATATATTCGATGATCGCACTGTCACCGGTCGCATCCGAAAGGGAAAGGTGTAAGGTCGCCAGACGTTCTTCGCCGGGAACATTGTCGGTGACAATGGTGAAAGGGTTCTTCTCGAGCGCGCTGACGGCCTCGTCCACCGTTGCGAAATTATCGAGCGCATATTGCGCCCAGGCGGCGATGGAAAGGCCCGGCGATTTCCCGTCATAAGAGGGATAGCTCGACTCGACCAGCCAGAGAACATTTGCAGCAAGGCCTGCCTCATTCATGCCGTCTGTCGTCGAAATATCGTAACCTGAAGCAATGACGCTGCCGTATTTCGAGGTCCATTTGACCGAATTCGGCCCGGCCTCCCCGGAGCGTTCCATGCCGCGCGGGAATACCCAGATGTTGGTTCCGACATCCGTCTTCCAATCCATCGACCGGGCCGTCATCACCTGATCATTTTCGCCCAGATAGACGAAGCGCGTGCAGGCTTCGGCCACCGATGTCGTCAGTGTGGCGACAGACAATATCGCGGCGGTGCAGGCGGAAAAAATCGGCAAGGTCTTCAGGCGCATGGAAAAGCCTCCGGTGTTCGCGGCACAAGATACAGCGTATGATAGAAAATCGGACTTGTTGCCGGAAGTCAAATAGGCTTAGCTGCGGACGATTGTTGGGGGGGGAGGCATTGCTAAAATTACCAATTTTTTCGGCCCTTATGGCTTTTTCCGCAACCGCGGCCACAGCTGCAGACGTCGTTGTTGCCACACCCGCGACGGTTGATGTGGCACCAGACTGGGCATTTCAGGCGACGGGTTACCTCTGGGCGACCGGCTTGAATGGCAACGTGTCGCCGTTCCAACGTGCCCCGACCCTCCATGTGGAGAAATCCTTTTCAGATGTCATGGATGATCTCAATTTCGGTGGGTTTCTCAACATCTGGGGACGTTACGACCGTTTCGTCCTTTCCGGCGATTTGATGTATGTCGATACCACCGACAGCAAGGCAGCCGGTCCGCTACCGGCGCTGCAAATTCCGGGTTTGCCAACCTTGCCTGCCGGTGCCGCCATTGATGCGACTGTCGACACACAGGAATTCATGGCAACACTGCAGGCGGGTTATCGTCTTATCGACGCGGACGGATTTTCTCTCGACGCGCTTGCCGGCGGGCGCTTCTGGCATATTTCCAATGACGTTGCGGTTACTGCCAGCCACCCACTGATCGGCAGCGTTTCCGCCAGTCATAGGGAGAGTTTCGGCTGGGTGGATCCCGTCATCGGCGCGCGCGCATTTTTCAGCCTCACGGACAAGCTGTCCGTTCAGGGGCAGGTGGATATCGGCGGTTTCGGCGCGGGTTCCGATCTCACCTGGTCAGCACTCGCGACGGTGAACTACATCTTTACCGACACATTGTCGGTCTCGGCAGGCTATAAGGTGCTCGACGTTGATTACTCGCGCGATGGTTATGTCTTCGATTCACGGCTGAGTGGACCGGTTGTCGGGTTGACGTACCGGTTCTAGTCACTGTTGTCGCGAGTCTCATCGCCTTTTCACACCCATCCCAGAAACAATTTTAGTTTCTCCTTAACTTTGGTCTTCATCTCGGTCTTGCAAGGAGATGCGCATTGCAGTAACTTCTGGTTGTTATTTGACTCGAAGAACCAAAGGGCATGAAATTGGCGGGTCGCGCTTAAAATTCACGGATGAAAAATAATATCCATGCCATGGTGTTGGCAGGATTGATTATTACGCGAATTTTTAATGTGTACGGTTCTTTTAGCAGATGACTAGAGGCTATCGTCTCGTAAGGAAAGTTACTACTTTAACGCTTCTTGGATCAGATGAACTGATCTATGTACCCGGTAGGGGATCGACAGCAAGGACAGCTGCAGAGTGAAGCATGGGCGGCATTGCCGCGACAAACTTCATTTCAAATGCAGGCCTCCGAAATATGCCACTTGCTGCTTTCATTCCTGGTTTCCGACGGCTAGTCTCTCCTGACTTTTGTCTCGCAATTGTGCCGGACGCTCAAATCTCAGCCAATTCCCCGAGGAGCGCGGCGAATGGTTTCAAGCGAACCTTTGCCATTGCGATTTTTGCAAACCTGCTCGCGTCAGGGCAGGCAACTGCACAGTCGCCCGCCGATGATTTTTCCCGCCGGCAGGACCAGCAACAGCAGTTACAGCGGCTTGAAAACCTGAAACAGATAACTCCTGATAGCGTCGCTGGTCGTGACAGCCGGGCGCCGGGAGGCGACGCAAAATCAGCTGGTCCATGCTTCGATATCTCGCGTGTAGAGATAGAAGGTGCTGCAAGTCTGTCTGGCGCTGCGCTCGGAAAAGTCACGAAGCGCTACGATAATCGCTGCGTCGGCGTTGCGGATATTACCACGTTGCTCAAGGCCATTACCGACCTCTATCTGGACAAGGGATTTGTGACTTCGCGCGCTTATGTTCCCCCACAGGATATTGCCGGAACAAGATTGCTGCGGCTGGTGGTAGTCGAAGGCACGATCTCGGATATCTACCTTAATGGCCACCCGGTCGCGAGAAACGGCGCATTCGCGACGGCTTTTCCCGGCGTGAAGGGTGATGTCGCCAATATTCGCGATATTGAACAGGGGCTGGACCAGATCAACCGCCTGTCATCGAACGACGCGAAAACCTCCATGTTGCCGGGCAAAGAGGACGGCACGTCCATCCTCAACGTCGAGAACAAGCCGCGCAAGCGCTGGTACGCGAGCATTTCCAACAACAACCTCGGTCAAGAGAGTACCGGTTACTCCCAGACCAATGTTTCCGTCGGCTTCGACGACCTGTTGGGCATCAATGATCAATTGGGGTTCTCATACGGTCGGAGCGGCCCGGATTATCCTTGGGACGACGATGGCCGCGGGCACAGCAACAGCTATTCGGTCAATACAAGCGTACCTTATGGATACTGGACGTTTTCAACAAATGGCTCCTGGTACGAATATAACAGCACCATTCCCGGCAATTTTGGGCCGATCGAAACCTCGGGCAATTCCGGTCAGGTTGGATTTGGCATAGATCGCGTCATTCTGCGCGGCAAGGATTCTATCACGACCCTTAGAGGCGGTCTCACCTACAAGCAGACCGACAACTTTCTTCTCGGCAATCGAATTGAGGTGGGAAGCCGTCGATACACGATTGGCAGTCTGGGCTTGTCGCGTTCACAGAGAATTCTGGGTGGCGTCATCGCTCTCGATTTTGCCCTTGATAAGGGTCTTGATCTCTTCGACGCCGTGGAGGCCGGAGAGCCGGGGGCGGGCACGGCGGATCCCCGGTTTTTGAAATTCAACACGACCGTCAGCGCGACGCGGCCGTTCGAGGCGGCTGGCCAGCGGTTCGAGTTAACGACGCTCCTCAATGCCCAATATTCGCCCGATAACATGTTTGGCGCAGAACAGATCGGGCTTGGTGGCTCCAGCAACGTACGGGGCTCAAGGGAAAGCGTCATATTCGGTAACAACGGATTTTTCAGCCGCAACGAACTGGTTTGGCGGACAATGCCATGGGAGGGCACAAGTCTGGCGCCCGTTCTGGGCGAATTACGCCCCTATCTGGCCCTCGATTATGGCCGCGTGTTCTCGCAGCATCGCTTCGATATTCCAGACGGCTATCTCGCGAGTTGGACCGTTGGTGCGAAACTCGTTGGCGGAAACATCAGTGCCGATTTCGGCTACTCCCAGGCATTTTCCAGCAGCGTCAGTCACGGACGCGGCAATCTCATTTTCGCCAGCGTGACGGCACGCTGGTAGGCTTCAAAAGAGAATATTATGGTCAGATCTTCTTTTCACGCCCCCAAATTGTCTGTCGTATTCGCGCTGGTGGCGACTGCCAGTGTCGTTTCCGGTTGCGGTGGCCGGGCAGCGCATCCGGTTGCCTCGACAAACCCTGCCGACAGCGCTTTCGATTGCGCCGGCATCAAGCGCGAATTCGAGGCTAACGAACGGCAGGTCCTGGCAACGGTGAAAGAACGATCCGATGCGCAGGGTAAAAACGTCGTCCTCGGTGCGACAGGTGTTCTTCTGTTTTGGCCGGCTCTTTTCTTTATGGATCCGAAATCGCCAGAGAAACTGGAGATCGACGCATTGCGTAACCGCAATCAGGTCCTTGGCGAGATTGCCAAAAGCAAAAAATGCCCGGCCCCGCAGTCGAAGCTGGCGGATGTCTACAAGAAACTCGACGCCAAGCCGTCCCAGGCCGACACGAGCAGAAAAGACCGCTAAGCCCCAAATTCCGTCTGCCACGAGAGGCGAACAACAATGACATCACAGTTTAAGCGTCTTCCACGCAAAACAACCGACCGCGCATTGTTCGCCAATGCCGGGACGCTGGCTCAAAAATTCATTGCCACCGTTGTCAGTTTTACGCTCGTGCTTCAGCCAGTGCTTCTTCACGCACAGGACATATCGCCGGAAGTTGGAGGATCTTTTGCAAATCGCCCCGGGATAGGGGCTGCTCCGAACGGCGTGCCGCTCATCGATATCGTCGGACCCAACAGCCAGGGTCTGTCGCACAACAAATACAACAATTTCAACGTCGGCACGCCGGGCGTTATTCTCAACAACTACAATGGTGAGATCGGTACGTCGAAGCTGGGTGGCGCGACACCTGGCAATCCAAACCTTCAAGGCAGGGGTGCTGCCACGGTCATCCTCAATGAGGTGACGTCGCAAAATCGCAGTTCTCTCGTCGGGCCGACCGAAGTGTTCGGCGGCCGCGCCGACGTCATTATCGCCAATCCGAACGGGATCACCTGCGACGGCTGCGGTTTCATCAACACGCCACGCGCCACGCTGACGACGGGTGTGCCTGACATCGGCGCTGATGGACGTCTCAATGGCTTCACGGTCAATAGCGGAGACGTTACGTTTGGTCCGAAGGGAGCGAATTTTGCGACAGGGGACGGGAGAGTCGATCTGTTCGATATCGTATCCCGCACCATCCATATTGACGGCACGATTTATGGCGAGGATTTGCGCCTGACGGCCGGCAAGAGCAAGTTCGATTATGCCACGGGGGATGCAACTCCACTTGATGCGACCTCCGGAACACCTGAATACGCAATCGACGGTTCAGCACTCGGGGCCATGCAGGCCGGCCGTATCAAGATGGTCGTCACGGAAAAGGGCGCTGGCGTTCGCATGCGCGGAGACATGGCCGCCAATGCCGGGGAGCTCTCGCTGTCGGCCGACGGCAAAATCTCGATCGGCAATGCCTCTGGCAATAACGGTGTGAACATTTCCTCTAAGGGAAGTGTTTCAACTGGTCGTCTGACCTCGAAAAAGTCGGTGTCGGTTAAGGCGGGCAAGGACACCAAGGTTGCTTCGATCGGTGCTGAAGAGGATATTCTGATCAATGGTGGGGCCGGCTTCATAGATGTCGCCGGTACTCTCGGGGCCAGTGGTGCAGTCAACCTTCTGGCAGATGGGCGTATTGCCTTGGCCGACGCGTCGGCTACCGGACCCGTTTCGCTGTGGTCCGGGGCTGGCTCCATTGCCATCAGCGGCACGGCCCAGTCTGGCACGGCGATGTCGCTAACGGCGGCTTCAGGCGCGATCACAGCGGGCTCGCTGCTTTCGAAAGGCGATTTGGCGCTGCTTTCCGGCCTTCATCTCGGGATTTCCGGGCTCGTGCTTGCAGAAGGGAATTTGCAGGCTTCGGCTGGCAGCGACATCCGCTATGACAGTCTCGAGGCAAACGGAGACGTTTTGCTGTCTTCGACAAATGGTGTCATCAGCTTCGACAAACGTACGGCCGCCGGGGGCGACATCAGGATCAGGCAGCAAAATGCCGACCTTTCCAATAACAGGAGCAGACTTGCCACATCCGGCACGCTCTACATCGATGCCAATAATATTAATCTCACCAACAGCACGCTAACGTCAGGTGGTATTGATCTCACCTCATCTGGAACGACAGATCTGACGGGTGCGCGGCTCAATGCTGTCACCGCGAGCAGCACAGCTCGTTCCGTTCAGGGGTCAGGTGACATCGCGATCCAAGCGGGTAGCCTCATTGCGAATGACGCCACCAATATTCTTGCGGCCCATGATCTGACGCTGTCGCTTTCGCAACTTGCCAACGCCGGTCAGCTGGCTGCTGGCAATGATCTTACCCTCAATATCGCCGGCAACCTCACCAACACCGCCGCGGGGCTCATCTATGCCGGTAACGACGCAGCACTTTTCGTGGGCGGCGTGCTGGCTAATGATCAGGGGGCGATTGTCGCAGGTCGTGACCTCACAATTGCTGGAAGTGTTTCTGGCGCGCGCAATGCTGCTACGGTCAACAGTTCAGGTCTAATTTCCGCTAGTCGCAATATCTCGATCCTGACGGCAAATCTGCGTAACGAGAAAAGCGTGGCTCCGACCTATACGAGCCAGCAAATCTCAAACGCACTCGTGTCGGCTTATGACACCTATTATGGACGCGAATGTGGAGATTGTTCATCTCCCGTCTCTTTTGCTGGCAAGCAGTTCGTCATTGGTGCGCCCATTCGCCATGTCTATCGTGATGTGACTGAAGACCGTCTCACATCGGCTGGTAGCCCTGCAGCGACAATCAAGGCGGGCAATACGCTTTTTGTCGATACCGTCGATCTTACCAATGCCTATAGCAACATCGAAGCCGGCTCCGGCATGACACTTGTTGGCTCCGGCACGCTTAACAATCTCGGTTTGCAATTGCAGCGTACCACTTCGCTCAATTGTAACCAACAAGGCGGCTGCCAGTATTTTCCCGATGTCATCTATGAGTGGCAGGAAACGAAGACAACGGGCGATACTGGAGGCCACGAGAGCTCATGGCAGGTCTCTATGCCTGGTCCCAGTCCCTTTGGGACGGGGGATGCGTCAAAGGATATCGGGCCGGGACGGACCGTGGAAAGTGTCGAGGCGATCGGCGGTGTTCCCGCGGCGATCCGCTCTGGCGGAGCGCTGGGTATTACCGGTTTTGGTGCCGTTAACAACACCGCTGCCGCTGGTACGATCGCAGATCATGTCAGCGTAGCAGCGGCTGCGCCTTCGAGCGATCCCACCGGATTGCTCGCTGGCATGACGGCAAGCGGAGCGCTGTTCACACTTGGCTCCGTCGCCAGCCCGCAGTCCGGCGGCTTTGGCGGCACCGTTCCCGGTCAGTCTTTCCTCTATGAGACCCGTGCTGCTTTCCTCGACATCTCGAAATTCTACGGTTCCAGCTATTTCCTTGGCCGCATTGGCTACCAACCGGATCGCCAGATCCAGTTCCTCGGCGACGCTTATTTCGAGAACCAATATATTGAACAGCAGCTCAGACTAGCGACGGGCTCCAGTTTCACCGGGCAGGATTCAATCGCTCAGATAAAGCAATTGCTCGACAACGGAGCCGCCTATCTGGGAGCGCAGCAGCGCCCGCTCGGCCAACCGCTTACGGCTGAGGAGATCGCCAGCCTCACCGAATCCGTTGTCGTTTATGAATGGCAGACGGTGAACGGTACGACCGTACTTGCGCCGGTACTGCATCTTGCCGCCAATGACAGGGAAAGATTGAATTCTGCGGGAGCGCTGATCGCGGGCAATCAGGTGACGATCGATACTGGTCTGCTTGCAACATCAGGGATGATTGCATCGACCGGGGATCTTACCGTTTCCGGTTCGTCGATTGCGGCGATCGGCGGCACCTTCACGGCGGGTGGCAATGCCTCGCTGAAGGGGAACGAGAGCATTCTGCTGGCCAATGCAAAGGTGAAAGCAGGTGGCAATCTGGGCCTGACATCGAATGGAGACATCAACATCTCCGTGACCGAACGGTCGACAACCAGCACCTTGCGCGACAAGCGGAGTTCGACAACCGTTGTGAGAACCACAAGTCAGGGCTCCGAGATCACTGCGGGCGGATCGGCCTCAGCCAACTCAGGCGGCAACCTTAACGTCATCGGCAGCACGATTGCCGCCGATGGAACCGTTGGTCTGAAAGCGACCGGTGATGTGACGATCACTGAGGCTGTCGACACTACCACGATTGACTACGCCTATAAGAAAAAGGGCGGTCTGTTCGGCGGAAGCAAACAGACGACGAGCCACACGGAAACGCAGACCGTTGTCGGATCATCGGTCAGCGGCGGGAAGGGTGTGGCCATTACTTCGGGTGGAGATACCGTCCTCTCGGCCTCGACGGTGACTGCCGGCGATGAGACCAACAAAGCCGATATTAACGTCAGCGCAGGTGGAGATCTGCTGATCGCGTCGGGCAAGAATACGTCGGAGTTCGAGCAGAGTTCATCAGCCAAGGGTTTCCTCTCCAAGAAAAGCTCCACGCAGTACAACTACGACGAAGCGACAGTCGGCTCCGAGCTTTCCGCGTCTGGCAACATCAAACTGGATGCTGGCGGCAACGCTGTCATCGCCGGCTCGAACATAACGGCAGGCGATGCGATCAGCGTCGCGGGTGACAGTGTTTCCGTCATCGGGGCCGAGGAGCAGCATGCGCTGGAAAGCAGCAGCAAAAAATCCGGCCTGTTTGCCGGTTCCGGCGGCGGTTTCCTCTCGCTCTGGGGCAAGGAACAGAAAGAAAAAAGCCAGTCGTCTACCCTCAACGTTGGCTCGGCGCTGACTGCCGGGACCGATGTCACGCTCACGGCACGCGAAAACGACGTCAATATCATCGGCTCCTCTATCGCAGCCGGCCGTGACATTGCGCTGGAGGCTGCCCGCGACGTCAATATCACGCCAGGGGCAGAAAGTGCCTCGTCACAGGAGAAGGAAAAACGCTCGGGCTTCGGTATCAGCGTCTCCTCCGGCGGTGGCGGCTTCTCGGTGGGTCTGGGAGTACAGAAGACCAAAGACAGAAAGGAGCAGCAGACCAACACGAACGCGGTCTCTGTTCTCACTGCCGGTCGTGACCTCCTTGTTTCCGCAGGAAACAACGTCAATCTGCAGGCGGCAACAGCCTCCGCCGGACGTGACGTCGACCTCTTTGCCGGGAATGACATCAATCTCCTCTCGGCCAACGACCGCACCAATTATCAGGAGATGCACGAGAAAACCTTTGCCGGAGTTACGGTTTCCGTGTCCAGCCAGGTTGGCAAGGCCGCCGAGAGCATCATGAGCTCGGCTGAACGGCTGTCGGACGGCGGGGTCAACGCCATTACAAATACAGCTATTGCCGGGCTTGGTTTCTATCAGGCCTACAAGGATCTGCAGGGCGTCTCGTCGGACCTTTCCGCAGGCAAGGGCCTGTCCTTCAACGTGGGTATCAATGCAGGCGTCAGCCACCAGAAGAACAGCACTTCTTCCTCTTTCTCCACGCCTGTCGTCACCGATATTCGTGCTGGTCGCTCCATCAACATCGAGGCAGAAAACGGTAATATAACAAGCGAGGGAGCACAGATCCTCGCCGGCTACGGGAAGGACGGCCTGCCGGTCATCTCTTCCGATGCGCTGACCGGCGACATCTTCCTGTCCGCAGAGAATGGTGACATCAATCTCAACGCGGCCAAAGGCACATCTGACGCGGCAAGTTCAAACAAGTCCTGGAGTGCAAGCGCCGGCATCAATATGGGCTGCACGACGTCGGGCGGCTGCAATGCCAGTGTCGGTGTCAACGGTTCTTACGGCAAGGGCGGTTCCACCACCTCCGCAACCAGCCATACCAATACACATGTCAACGGCACTGGCGATGTGACCATTGTCACCAATGATCTGGCGCTCAAGGGCGCGACCGTCGCCGGCAACTCGGTCACCGCCGATGTTAAAGACCTGACGATCGAAAGCCAGGTGAATACGGCCACGGCAAAGGCGGATCAGCTCAGTGCGTCTGGCCAGATCGGCTTTGGAAACACTGGCGTCTCCGGCTCCACGCAGAAGGCCAAAGGCGATGCGGCGGTCGTTACCGAGCAATCCGGCATCCACGCCGGAACGGGTGGCATCGATCTTAACATTGAGCAGCACACTTCCCTTGTCGGCGGAGTAATTACCAGCGAGGCTGGCTCCGGACGCAACAACCTCTCTACTGGCACTCTTGTCGCCACCGACATCGATACGCATTCAAGCTGGATAGCCGAAACCTATGGCGGCTCGATCGGTACTGGCGGCCTCTCCATCGCACCGCCGGTCAAGGCTGGCGAGAGCGAGACCGGCAAGGCCTATTCGGCCATCGGCGGCAACATCCCGATCACCATTACCGATCCGGACAACCAGAAGCAGGACATTGGCACGATCCGGCGCGATACCGCCAATACCAATACCTCACTACCCGGTCTGCCGGATCTCGAACACATTCTGCGTCAGCAATACAGAACGCAGGCGGATATTCAGGAAGCGCAGAAGACAATGGCTGGTTTGGCCGGCGATATTGCTTCCAGTTTCTACAACAACGCGACGACTCAGGCCGAACGTGATCTTTGGGATGAAGGTGGTGCAGGTCGAGCCCTGCTTCACGCCATCGGAGGCGGTATCCTTGGCGGCGTCAATGGATGGGAAGGGGCGCTCAGGGGTGCGCTTGGCGGTACCGCATCGGCGCTCATGGCGCCAGCCATTGCGGACCTAGTCAAGGGCATGCTCAAGGACAGCATTATGTCCGATCAGGACAAGCAGATACTTGCCACGTTGATCGGCGCAAGTTTGAGCGCCGGGGTCGGCGCGGCAGTGGGCAGCGGAGAAGGCGCGGCATACGGAGCTGCGGAATATCAGTACAATTATCTATATCACAATGAACAACTGGCCCGGGAAAAAGCGAAGGAGCAGCTTGCAAAATGCGAGGCGGCAAACACCTGTACAGACACCCAAATCGCAGCGCTGCAGGAGCAGATTGGATATTGGGATCAGCTTGATACGCACCGCGATACGGTTCTTGCGGATTCCTGTAATGCTAACCGGACAAGTCCGGCCTGCGTTGCCGCCATCACCGATGCGCTGAAAGCTGTCGAGTATCTGCGTGACCCTGCCAACCCCATGGACCCTTCATCCATGGTTCCGGGCGGCTATGCCGACATGGAAAGGCGGCTGGTCAATGGAGGCTTCGGTGGCTTGTCGAGTCAGGATCTCGCCGCAGCCGTCTACGCCGAACGTCTTCAGACCATCGAGTTGCTGGCGAAATATCCGGATTCCGTCCAGGCGGCTCTCAAGGGTTTTGTTAATCAGTCAATTGTCAACGCAGCCATCGCTGTTCTCACATTTGGCATTGCTGAAAAGCTTGGAGCTACGGGACCGAAGGGCAACGCTGGTCAAACCTCTGGTGAGGCTACAAATAACCAAAACGGCACGACATCAGTTACATCTGCTGCAAGCAACGCAAATGCCCAGGCTGCGCTGAAGGCTAAATTGTCAGGCTTGCAGAAAGCACAACAGTCAGCTGTCGTCACAAAAACGCTGCCTGATGGTAGAGTTCGTTACTATACGCAGGAAGTTCAAGCGCGAACTGACGGCCCCACGCGCGGTGCATCGTTTGTCACGGAGTATAATCCCTCCACAGGCTCAACAAGGCAGTGGATGGAAAGCTACGATCATTCAGGGAAAGTCATTCGAGTTCATCCCAAGAGCATTGATGGGAGACCGGTAAACGCACAACATTACCCTCCAACGGGGGCAGAATTGGAAGGATGGAAATGACACTGGCACCTGGCGAATTAGCTGTAATGTTTGAGAGGGAACTGCTTGGTGGTTTCAATCCGACGAGAGTTTCGAGACTAGCAACTCGCATTTATCAGCAACATGGCTTGGAACTTACACCGAAAATGGACGGCATAATCCTCACATTAATGGCAATGGAGGAGGGGCCAGAGTTTGAACTAAGTGAAACCGAATTTTTAAGCCTAATCAAAGAGGTTAAATCATTGTAGTAAAAACCATCGGAGATTTCGTCCCATTTAAACCAACACGGAAACACTTGGGCCGAGGAGCAAGAAGTCGACCTCCGTGCAGTCGGCTCGTGCCAGCGTGATTAATTACGACGGCACGGAAAGCCGAAGGCTGGGTGACTTCCTGTAGGTGAGCCACCATTTCAATACTCATCTGCCCGTATGACAGTGAGCACCCGGCAGGTCACGTCGTCATCCGTTGGATCGGATGATCCGAATTGCAGGTCGAGGTCGTAATAGTCGATCTTCCAAAAGAACACGGCGTCCTTGAGTGTGACGGCACCGAAATTATGCTCACCATAAGGGTCGTTATTCGGCGAGAAATCATCAAAAGCCTGCACCGCCACTATGATCGCTTGCTGATATGTTGGTTTCCACGCGACGAAACAAGCAACCAATCGTGGCATAACTATTGAAAACATCAAAAGTGCAATAGTTTCCGGGGATTCGTTCCAATATATGCAAGATGGAAAGCGCCTTACCGGATACTATGATGCGGCCACCAACACATTTGTCGGTGTCGGGAGCCGTGTTACCACCGTAATACGACCGAAGAATCCGGATAAGTACATCGCTAACGTAAAGGGCAGACAGTGAAGATCAGTTATGATGTCAGCGTAGATGCGGCCTACATTAAACTTAAGAGCGAAGAAGACATAGCGCCATTTGGGTCCACGTACTGCTGTGATCCAAATGCCGTAGACGGCCAAATAAACTTGGATTTCGACGTGGAAGGTCGGCTGATCGGTATCGAAATTTTGTCCGCCAGTAAAAAGCTGCCCTCGTATCTTCTTAACGGAACTTAGCTTGTACCGTCCCAATACGAAAACGCACCGGAGTAAAAGTTACCTCAACTACGCCTCCTGCCGGAACTCGAATTAGGTCAGGTGAAGCTAATGAAAATTTTGGTCGTCCTGGTGGTGGAAGAACACAGTTCCAACTGTTGGATAGAGTAGATAAATGAACTGCCCCCCATTTCGACCGGACAGTCGGCATAAGCAGAAAGGCTCAAGCACAGGCTTGGGTATAGGCTTATGTCTAACGA
>Ga0160467_100297_pt1 | contig 57279 bp, 51 predicted proteins | sample HID1972I_E11MG_FD_108221 | JGI IMG/M metagenome (GOLD analysis project Ga0160467, IMG submission 108221) | Enriched pill bug-associated microbial communities from UW Madison campus, WI, USA - HID1972I_E11 MG | ecosystem: Host-associated > Arthropoda: Insects > Digestive system > Unclassified ... | reverse complement strand
TAACGTGAAACGAGATCAAGTGCCTGTCCAATGAGCATAAAAAAATCCGGAAACGGGTGAGCATTTCCGGATTCTTACACAGCCACTGGATCGGTCAACCGATCCTTAACTGATCGGCATTACGCATCACAGGCGGCCTTTAGGCAGGAATATCGCTTATTTATAGATAATGGCAGTGCCGCCCCACAGGCTGGAATCGCCAGAATTACCGAGTCCGACAATTTGATAGTGGCCGGCATTTTCCTGCGCCGCTTTGGCTTTCAGGGCATGAATGGCATCGTCAGAAGAGCCCGCAAGACCAGAAACCTGCACGGTGCCCATCTGTTGCAGCGTGCTTGCCTGATCGGAATCAACCTGTTTAGGACCCGCAGCCAGAGCGGTAGCGGAAAGTAACATAAAGACAGCACCTGTCAGCAGAGAAGTTGTTTTCATTTTTTAATCCTCTCGGAATTGATGTAGAAGCGTTTACATCAATAAGTATGTCGCCCGCTTCGTCAGGCGATATAGGACAAATGCAAAGTCAGTTAATCATTGTGACAGGATTGTGGAGAAAGCATGTCGGGTTATGGCGGCAGAAACAGCTGGTAAAATATAAGCGAAACGGCGGCATCTCTGCCGCCGCTCATGTTACTAAAAATACGTTTCAACGTCTCGAAAGTTAAACGGCAGGCTGCAGCTCTTCCATTTGGCTTTTGCGCTGCTTTTTCATTTCATACAGTTCTTCATCTGCTCTTTTATAGCTCTCAGTAAAGCCATGCGTCAGTTCACTGATGCCGTAAGAGAACGATAATGGCAGCGTTGTATTTTCAAAGGGGAAACAAGAAAGCTCTGCAACCCGCTTCGCCATCATCTGATGCGCCTGTGCAATTGTCATGTTTTGTAATAACAGAACAAACTCATCCCCGCCCATTCGGATCAGATGATCGCCCTGACGAACGGATTCCAGTAAATATTGAGCGAAGAAGATAAGTGCCTCATCTCCGGCATGGTGGCCCCAGGTATCGTTAATGGTTTTGAAATCATTCAAATCCATGGCAACCAGAATAGTATTGCGGCTGTTGGGAATATTTTCTGTCACGATTTTCCCGCCTTCCCGCGACAACGCTTCGGTCAGCGAATCGGTGGTGAGTTTATCCATCATCAGCTCAATTCGTCTGTGGGAGCGCGTAAAGACCATAAAGAAAAACAGCATGATGATGTTAGAGAACATAAAACCGGCAAGCTTAATGCGCATCAGTTCGGTAAAACTCACCCGAGTGCTCAGGCAGAAGCCATTGACCAGCTTGATGTCCCCGAGATTAAAGTCGAGCCACGAACCGTTGTCCGGGAAGATATTCATTTCGATATCATGACCTTTCAGGCTATGAATACGAATGTCATACCCGGAATTGGAAATATTCAGCTCATTAAAAGCATCCCGGAATAGGGAGGCCAGATCGTCTCGGGTGTAATCGATAGCGATAATCCCAGACATACGATTTCCCTGACCGATGAAGTCCTTAATCACCACCGGACTACCGATAGTGATAGTCGGTAATTTCGAAATAGCATCCTGGTAAACATTGCTATAAAACAGTTCCGGCACGACATACCCACGATTGCTTCTCAGCAGCGAAGACGTGGTTTCTATGTAGCCAGAAAGACGAAAATGCGGATTAGCCCCCTGAATTTCAATGGCTTTTTCGGTGTTGAAAACGTAATAGTAGCCGGTGTCACCGTCGGTATAGTAGGTCGTAAATTGGGACTTATTGGCATCGCTAAAATTGCGCCAGAACGAGCGCAAAATGGTGAATTTCTTACGGTGAGCATCATCAATATCCGCTTTCCAGGCGGGAAGCTCGCTGTCGCTCAGTCGTTCATTCACTGTGCCTGCGAATTTATTGCTGTCGATTCCCATGCTTTGGTTCAGCATACTGTCCGGCAATTGCAGCATCGAACTCAGGTCAGACGCCATGCTTCTGTTATTTTGCGTGTCTTTTGTAATCAGGCGCACCACGCGCGACGTGACCAATTCAACATTGGTTCTGGCGTTAGAAAACGAAATATAAAAAGTGAACGCATTCACGATGACTACCATCACTGAAAGCACGATCAAAAAAAGCTTCTTTTCTGATTTTAGCTGATGCGAATTTTTCATAGCACTTACCCGTTAGCCTTCACCGTTATCACCCCATCCTGCGGTACCCAGGCCGAGAAAAGCTGTGGGCGCGAGTAGTAATAACCCTGCGCTTTCACACATCCCATCGACTCGAGTTTTTCACCCATCTCCACGGTCTCTATCCCTTCGGCAACCAGCGGTACGCCGAAAGATTGCGACAGCATAATCACCGACGAAATGATGGCCTCACTCTTACGGTCATCCAGCACACCTTTCACAAAATCGCGGTCGATCTTCAGGCAATCGAAAGGCAGTAAATGCAGATAGGACAAGCTTGAATAACCACTGCCAAAATCATCAATAGCGACAGACAACCCCAGACGGCGAAGATAATTGAGCGTTTCAATGACCTTTTGGCTGTTTTGCAGCAGTACGCTTTCGGTAATTTCCAGACAAATATTGCTGTTGATAAGCCCGTTATGCTGAATACAGGTCAACAGATGCGAGGAGAAATCGGTCTGCTGGAGCTGTACCGCCGAAATATTGATATGTAGCTTAAAGTCGTCCGGCGCGCCGCGGGCGATAAACGCCGCCAGTTCACGACAGGCTTCTTCGATAATCCAGCGGCCCAGACGGATAATGGTACCGGTACGCTCTGCCAGGCCAATAAACACATCCGGCGGCACAAAACCGAGTTCGGCAGATTGCCAGCGAATAAGGCATTCACCTTCCGTAAACGTGTCGGTATTTTCCAGGTCGACGATGGGCTGAAGTACCAGATGGAACCCATCATTCAGCAGGTCTTCACGCAGTGCCTTGAACATGCGGATATTGTTGAGTTCACTTTCGCGCATCTCCGGGGTGAACAGGACATATTCGCGGTTGGAGCCCGTGCGGATTTGCTGCAGCGCCAGGCCTGCATTCATCATGCAATCGACCAGATTAGCCGTGGTGATTGTCTCCAGCACAGCCCCGCCCTGACCGGTGAAAACGTGTGACGCGTCTTCCGGATCGTTTTGGATTTGTCGGGCTGGCGTGTCATGGAACAACGACGAGATAAGCCCCCAATAGGTATCGAGATCTTTTTGCTCGTTGTGGCCCGGGAAGGTCACAATGAACAAATCCTCAGAGTAGCGGCAGAAAATACTCTCCGCGGGCGCCAGCTGAATAAGGCTTTCAGCAAAGAAACGAATAAACCGCCTGGCATATACGTGGCCCAGCGTACTGCGCATATCACGGAAGTTAGTCACGCGGATCATCACTAATAAATTGCGACCGTCATACAGTGACGGCTCGTTCAAAAAGCCTTCGCGAGTCAGAACGCCGGTATCTTTATCTTTCTCAATGCGCTGTTTCTGCTCATTCAGCATGCCGGTTATCAGGCCAGACGCCTTGCTGAGTTCCTCTTCGAGCACGGCTATTTCCGTGAATAACGTCCCCTGCTCTGCCGTTTCCCACGACTGCTTGCCGAGCCAGCGGGTTTTCTGGACCAATCGTTGCAACGGATAGAAAAAGTTTCTCACCAACATAATCATCACCAGCATAAAGAACAGCGCCAGCGTCGACAGCATAATGAGGGTCATGAAATGAGACGTTTTATACAGGGTGTAAGGATGGAGATTCGGCGCAATCAGCACCAGTGAACCGTTGAACTGACCCGACAGGTCGCGAACCGGATGCATTATCACAAAATAGCCTTCACCCTTGTGGGTAATGATTCGCGATGATGTCGACTGTTCGTTTTCACCCTGCAACAGCTCTTTTAGCATCGGGAAGGCGTAAATACTCCGCAGTTTAACGTGCTGTCCTTTTTGATTTTCGTCGTCCGACGCGAGATATTGAGGACGAGAAGACGAAATAATTTGCTGCTGATCGTCCAGCAGTAGCAGCGTGCTGTCCGACGTCGGGGCCGATTTTGTAAGGTAGTTGCTGATAACCTTAGGGTTTATATCGGCAAAAACAACGCCCTTGAAAGCCCGGCTGTCACCGTATAAAGGCATGCGCCAGCTCATCGCCTGGCCATTGCTGGTCGACATGTGATAATAATTTTTGGTCCAGAAAGGCCGGGTTTGTGTCATCGCTTTGACAAACCAGTGACGCGAGAAAATGTTGTAGTGCTCAACGTGGCCGACGATGTCCGAATCCTTCGACGCCGTGCGATAGATATCTAATCTGTCCGGAACGGTAGACGAGGTTTTAATCGGGAAAATCGCCCCTGTGGCTTTATCTCTTTCGAATGCGACGTACTTCCCGTCCGCCGTCGCCAGACCTATCCGTGAAATCGTATCAGAAGAGACAAAGTCATGGCCCAGCACATGCTTCAGCTGCTGCTCAATGGCAGGAGAATCAATGCCCGAAGACGCATTGACCAAATCAGACATTAACTCGGCCGCGCGCTGAGGCTCGTTCAGATACATATTGATTCGGTGGCTGAGATACTGGCTTTTTTGGGTCAGCGTTTTTTGCGCTATTTCCGTATACCAGTTGCTGATGTCCCGGCGCTGGAGGAAGAAAAATAGCAACATCATGATGACCGTGCAGAGCATCAGGCTGAGGATGAGCGTGCTCGCGAAGGATATCGAGCGTTTTTTAAGCATGCGGAACATCAGAGAGTCTCCTGACCGGCGCTGTCATATTGAGCGGTCAACGTTGCAGCGTCCTTATCGCTGGCGACCTGTTCAGAACCATAAAACAAAGAGGAAAACGGAGCCGGATGAGCAAGATAGTAGCCCTGCACCTGATCGCAGCCGAGGGCGAAGAAATGCTTCCGGGTATCTTCATCCTCAATGCCGATAGCAATCAGCGGCACCTGGAAGCCTTTCGCTAACGTTAACAATGAATTAAAGACACAAATGCTCTTCTCATTATTCAGTCGATTCGAAATCAAGTGCTTTGAAATTTTGATGCTGTCGAACGGAATCGAATGCAAATAAGACATGCTGGAGAAACCGGCGCCGAAGTCATCCAGGCAGATGCTGATCTGGTGGCGTCGAAGATAGTTCAGTACCTGGGAAGCCTGGGCCATATCGCGATCCAGCCCGCCTTCCGTAATCTCGATGCAGATATTTTCATTTTTAAGGCCATGCAGCTGGATGGTATCCATCAGATGCCAGGCAAAACCGTTTTGCAGCAGCTGAATTGCTGAAATATTGATGTGCAGGCGGAAATCCTTCGGCGCCCCACGCTTAATCATCGCGGACAGTTCGCGGCACGCTTCTTCAATAATCCAGCGACCCAGCGGAATGATCAGCCCGCTTTCTTCGGCGACGGGAATGAAATCCTCTGGCGGAATTTCACCCAGCGTCTCAGAATGCCAGCGCACCAGACACTCACCGGCCATACACGTTGCGCTGTCATCCGGTCCGGCAATCGGCTGAATCACCAGGAACAGCTCATTGCTGGCCATCGCGCCGCCGAGTGAATCATGCAGGCGGATATTGGTCAGCTCCGTCTCCAGCATTTCAGGCAGATATAACCGCGTTTGTGCATTCCCCGACTTTTCTGCGTGACGCAGGGCTATCCAGGCATGCATTAAGATATCGGTTATCGTCTCTGGCGTAATATCCTGCAACACCATACCCGCGTTACCGGCAAAAAGAATATTTCCCTTTCCATTCTTTCCTGATTTATTATTCAACGAGAATAGCGAGTTAATAATATTCTGATATTTAATATAATCGCTCTCCTGGTTTACACCCGGAAAAACAATAATGAATTTATCAATATTATCGCGTGCCACAATAATATTGGTTGGCAGAACCGCTTCCGCCTGCCGCATAAACTCAGTAATAAACGCATTCGCATATTTATTACCCAGGGTATTCATGATCGACTTCATGTTGGTCACGTGGACCAGCGCGACTAAATTATGATGGTGATAAATACGTTCATCATTTAACAAGCCGCTGCGTGTGTAAAGACCGGAGGACGGGTCAAATTCGATTTTCTTACGCATCTGCTCGAAGCTGTCAGTCAATCGCTGCGACAAATGCTTAAAGCCGGATTCGAGCTCAGCGATTTCCTGGAACTGGTAGCGATCGCTGCCTTCTGGCCACTGACCGGACTCCAGCTCCTTGGTGCGCTGAGCAATCTGACGTAACGGCGAGGTGATGCGGGTAAGCACCACGTGGACCAGCACCGCGCTGAGCAGGAAGGTCAGGAGCAATGCCACAATCATGAACTTATCATGCAGCTTTACGGTCGCGATGATTGCCGACGCCGGGATGATGACCACCGCCTGCCATTTCAATTCGCCGGACGCATCATTAACAGGAAAACGCGTGGCGTAATAACGGTCACCATCAAGCTTAAGATTAATCACCTCATTCGGGCTAGCAGCCAGAAGCGCCTTTCCGATTTTCTCAATCATCGGCGAGGTATTATTGGTCAGCGTTGGCAGCACCATTTCTGAATTAACGGGCGGTGCGAGGCGGTGCGACGATGAGGCCACAATCTGATCGCGCTCATCCAGGATGAGTAAATGACTCTCCCGGTAAGGACGCTGGCGGCGCAGCATTTTACTCAAATTTTGCAAGTGCAGTTCACTGGAAATCACGCCAATATACTGCCCTTTGCTATTAAATGCGGGCACGCTGTAGGCAATGCCGACCTCTTTTTCGGTACTGAGGTCACGATACACCGGCGTCCACAGCGGCTTCTTATACTCATTCACCGGCTGATACCATGGCCGGTTATGCATCATGTAATGCGGGTTCTGCATGACCACCGTCGAACGCGTTGTCGACCCGGCGTACGAGACCAAAACATCGTGCGTAGAGGCGTCTTTTAAGGTCAGATACTCTTCTTTACCACCATCGCTTCGGTGGCTGACGCCGATGTAATCCCCCTTAAGATTGCCAAACTGCAGCACATTCAGGTCGATATTGCTCTGAAAGACATCGTTCATCACGTTCATGATATCGTCATATACATCGCTGACTGCGATATTGTCAGTCTGATAATGTTTGAACGTGTCTCTTAATACCGAATCGGCCTGGCGCGGAATATTAATGTAGTCCTCAACCACCGATTTTAGCAGGCTGGTCTTGGAAACAAACAGGTTGTGGCTGATGGTGTCCAGTAGACTCTGGCGGTCGAGATAGACTACCGTTGAAACAATAGCAAACACCATGCAATAAAATGCAATAAAGAGGGTTCTGACAGCTCCGGTCAGAGAAGATGATGTTTTAAAATAACGAAAAATCATAGGGAACCATGAGGAGCTGTCGGAAGATACAGGTAATTAACGAATAATAGGGTTACCAGCAGGGAGGAGGAATAATGCACATAGCAAAACCTGATGGTATTTCATCAATAAGATTACCACGCACAAAAAAACACGCCATTAGTAAGTCGTTTAATAATAAACCGGCGTTATCGTTTCATGGCTAAAAATATTAAATTAAATTTTCGTGGATGCATTTAGTATATACAGGTGGCGATCCGGGTGTTTTTTGCCCGGTGGTGCAGTCCACCGCGCCGCCGGGCCGTGTTTTACAAAGCAAAACGCCCTGCACTGTTTTCACAGTGCAGGGCGTTTATGAATGAGTTGAAGCTGACCGATAAGCCGGGTTCTGTCGTGGACAGTCATTCATCTAGGCCAGCAATCGCTCACTGGCTCAAGCAGCCTACCCGGGTTCAGTACGGGCCGTACCTTGTGAACCCCTATTTGGCCTTGCTCCGGGTGGAGTTTACCGTGCCACGAACTGTTGCCAGTCGCGCGGTGCGCTCTTACCGCACCCTTTCACCCTTACCTGATCCCGCTTGCGCGGGCCATCGGCGGTTTGCTCTCTGTTGCACTGGTCGTGGGTTTCCCCCCCAGGCGTTACCTGGCACCCTGCCCTATGGAGCCCGGACTTTCCTCCCCTTCGCCCGTCTCCCCCCGAAAGAGGACGACGACGAAGCGGCGACTGTCTGGTCAGCTTCGGCGCGAAGTATAGAGGGTTTGCGCGGCAATGTCACCCTTCGAGCCGCATCCCTATTTGCAGCGTCGCGGCCACGTTGCGCGAGGCACGCTGGATATTGTCGAATGCCCCCCGAAACGCCTCGTCGAGCGTGCCGATTTGCGTCAGCACGCTGAATACCGCATCAATGCCATGCTGATGCACCACGCCTACATCCGTCGTCAGGCACCCGGCAATGCCAATCACCGGCTTATGGTATTTTTTGGCAACGCTCGCGACGCCAACCGGCACTTTTCCGTGAACGCTCTGGCTATCGATGCGCCCTTCACCGGTCAGCACCAGCGAGCAGTCGTGAATATGCTCTTCAAGGTTCAGCGCCTGAGTCACAATCTCAATCCCGCGCCCCAGCTCTGCGCCCAGAAAAGCCATCAGCGCCGCGCCCGTACCACCTGCTGCGCCTGACCCGGGCTCGTTCAGCACATCGATATGCAGCGATTTTTTGATGACCTCAGCGTAGTGCGTCAGGTTAGCGTCGAGTTCCACGATCATCGCTTCGGTGGCCCCTTTCTGCGGGCCGAATACCCGAGATGCCCCCAGTTCGCCGGTTAACGGATTGGTGACGTCACAGGCGACACGCAGCGAACACCCCGCCAGGCGCGGGTCTAAGTCTGAAATATCAATGCTGTTGAGGCTAATCAGGCTACCGCCGCCCGCGGTTATCGCTTTGCCGTTGGCATCGGATAAACGCGCGCCCAGCGCCTGCACCATGCCCGCGCCGCCGTCGTTGGTGGCGCTACCGCCAATGCCGATAATGATGTTTTTCGCGCCCTGCTCCAGCGCGTGCAAAATCAGCTCGCCGGTGCCGCGCGAAGTGGTTAACAGCGGGTTACGCTGCGCCGCAGGCACCAGTGCCAGGCCGCTGGCCGCTGCCATTTCAATAAACGCCGTCAGACCGTCGCCGGAAATCCCCCACATCGCATCCACCGGTTCACCCAACGGGCCGGTGACGCGCGAGGTTTTTACCGTTCCGTGAGTGGCGGCAATCATCGCTTCAACGGTGCCTTCGCCGCCGTCGGCGACCGGGACTTTGACATACTGCGCATCGGGGAATATTTCCCGAAATCCTGATTCGATGGCCTGAGCCACCTCACAGGCCGGGAGGCTTTCTTTATAAGAATCTGGAGCGATGACGATTTTCATAGTGCGTTGCCTGTTACCGCGCGAGGCCGAATTACCGGGCACATTTCCGCGCCCGGTCCTTTAGCGAGTGACTTCCACTTTCGCCAGTTTTTCGTAGTAGCACGCGATGGCGCTATGGTCGTCGTTGCCGTGACCATCGGCCCGCAGAGCCTGCATCATCTCCATAACCGCCGCCGTTAGCGGCAGCTGTGCGCCAACACCGTGCGAGGTGTCCAGCGCGTTCGCCAGATCCTTAATATGCAGATCGATCCGGAACCCGGGCTTGAAGTTACGATCCATCACCATCGGGGCTTTGGCGTCTAACACAGTACTGCCCGCCAGGCCGCCACGAATCGCCTGATACACCAGGTCAGGGTTCACGCCTGCTTTGGTTGCCAGCGTCAGCGCTTCGGACATCGCGGCAATGTTCAGCGCCACAATCACCTGGTTGGCAAGCTTGGTCACGTTACCCGCGCCGATATCCCCGGTGTGCACCACCGAACCCGCCATCGCTTTCAGCAAATCGTAGTGCTTGTCGAAAATCGCTTTATCGCCGCCGACCATCACCGACAGCGTGCCGTCGATAGCCTTCGGTTCACCGCCGCTGACCGGCGCATCCAGCATCACCACACCTTTGGCCTGCAACGCCTCACTGATTTCACGGCTCGCCAACGGGGCGATAGAACTCATATCAATCAGCACCGTGCCCGGCTTCGCACCGTCGATGATGCCGTTTTCGCCCAGCGCGACCTCTTTCACATGCGGCGAGTTCGGCAGCATCGTGATGATAACGTCACACTGTTCGGCGATATCTTTGGCCGAGCTGGCCGCTTCCGCGCCTGCGGCAATCACTTCCGCGACCGCCTGCGGATTGTGGTCTGACACCACCAACGAGTAGCCCGCTTTCAGCAGGTTTTTACTCATCGGTTTGCCCATAATGCCCAGGCCAATAAAGCCCACTTTCATCGTCATCATTTCTTCCTTCTCAATTACGGTGGTGATTATTTTTTAAAAGCGTCAGCCAGTTTTTGCGTGGCGGAGCGGAACACGCCGAGGTCGCTGCCGACGGCAACGAACGTCGCGCCCCATTCCAGATAGCGACGGGCATCCGCTTCAACCGGTGCCAGAATGCCGCTCGGTTTACCGTGCGCTTTGGCACGGGCAAAGATGTGTTGAATGCATGTCTGCACATCAGGATGAGAGGCGTTGCCCAAATGGCCGAGCGCGGCGGCGAGGTCACTCGGGCCGACAAAAATGCCGTCTACGCCATCGGTGGCCGCAATGGCATCAACGTTATCTACGCCAATCTGGCTTTCAATCTGCACCAGAATGGAGATGTTTTTGTTTGACTGCGCGAAGTAGTCCGGCACGGTGCCGAACATATTGGCGCGATGGGACACCGACACGCCGCGAATGCCTTCCGGCGGGTAGCGGGTCGAAGCCACCGCACGCACGGCTTCCTCTTGCGTTTCAACAAACGGGATCAGGAAGTTATAGAAACCAATATCCAGCAGGCGCTTAATGATCACCGGCTCGTTGGTCGGCACGCGCACCACTGACGCGCTCGGGCTGCCTTTCAGCGCCATCAGCTGCGGGATAAACGTGGAAATATCATTCGGCGCATGTTCGCCGTCCAGTACCAGCCAGTCGAAACCTGCCAGCCCCAGCACTTCGGTGCTGATAGGGTTCGCCAGCGCCGACCAACAGCCAATCTGAATCTGATGGGCAGCCAGCGCGGCCTTGAATTTGTTCGGGAAATATTCGTTAGTCATCGTTTCACCCTTTGCTTAGTTCTGCAGTTCCATACGTTTAATGTCGCCCACCACAAACAGGTAGCAGACCATCGCCATCAAGGCTGAGCAGCCGACAAACACCAGCGCGGCAAAGAACATCGAAATTCCGGCCCAGGCAAGCGGGAAGACGCCGACAAAGCCTTGCATAAAGGTGAACAGTGACCAGAAAAACAGGCTATAGCTGTACACTTTTTTCGAGCCAAACTTATCGAGCAGCCAGCCGCCGGGGATTTGCATCAGCAGGTAAGCCCAGCCAAACGCGGAGAAGATGTAACCCATCGACACCGCGCTGAGCTGGAGCTCCTTCGCCACTTCGGTGCCCGCTATCGACAGCGTGGCCCGGTCGGCGTAATTCACCGCGGTGACAATAAAGATAATCAGTAGAATTAAATAGCGGGTATTTATTCCTCTTTTCGATTCAACAGCACTGTCCAGCATCATGTTATTACCCTCGGGCACAGGACATTATCATTCTTATTTTTATAAGATGTTTTAATTCTGCTTTTGTTTTATTAAACGCAGCAGACACAATGAAATTGCCATTCAGTATAAGTAAGCCCCGGGGAATGCACATTGTGCAATCTGCCAATATAAACAAGACGTCACCAATGGCTTTCAGGCATCTGCACAGGATGATGGGCGCTGCCACACAGTTCCGATGTTCACTAGCCTTCCCGTGCAGGGCCTGACAATGAGAGGTGATCTGCGTCACGTTATCGGTGCCATACTCCTGACATTCTTTATTCCAGTGACCTTTTTCGCTTTATTTCGCTTCACCCTTTTTTGCTGGAGAACACTGGACAATGGCAGACATCGAAATCCGACAATCGCCGCCGCAGGCGTTTTATATAAAAGTGCACGACACCGATAATGTCGCCATTATTGTGAACGATAACGGATTAAAAGCTGGAACACGTTTTGCCGATGGTCTGATGCTGATTGAACATATTCCGCAGGGGCACAAAGTCGCACTGGTGGATATTCCGCATCATGGCGAAATCGTGCGCTACGGCGAAGTGATTGGCTATGCGGTGCGCGATATTGTGCAGGGCAGCTGGATTGATGAATCCACCGTCGAACTGCCAAAAGCGCCGCCGTTGGAAACCCTGCCGCTGGCGACCCGCGTGCCGGAACCGTTGCCGCCGCTGGAGGGCTACACCTTCGAAGGCTATCGCAATGCCGACGGCAGCGTTGGCAGCAAAAACCTGCTCGGCATCACCACCAGCGTGCACTGCGTGGCGGGCGTGGTGGATTACGTGGTGAAAATCATCGAACGCGATCTGCTGCCGAAATACCCGAACGTCGACGGAGTCGTCGGTCTCAACCACCTTTACGGCTGCGGCGTGGCGATCAACGCTCCGGCAGCGGTGGTGCCGATTCGCACTATTCACAACCTCGCACTCAACCCCAACTTTGGCGGCGAAGTGATGGTGGTCGGATTAGGCTGTGAAAAACTCCAGCCCGAACATTTACTGCAAGGCACGGAAGATGTGCAGGCCATCCCGGTCGACAGCGCGAGCATCGTGCGTTTGCAGGATGAACAGCACGTCGGCTTCCGCTCAATGGTCGACGATATTTTGCAGGTCGCCGAAAGCCATCTGATGAAGCTCAACCAGCGCCAGCGCGAAACCTGCCCGGCTTCTGAACTGGTGGTCGGGATGCAGTGTGGCGGCAGCGATGCGTTTTCCGGTGTGACCGCCAACCCGGCGGTGGGCTATGCCTCCGACCTGCTGGTGCGCTGCGGCGCCACGGTGATGTTCTCGGAAGTGACCGAAGTGCGCGATGCCATTCATCTGCTTACGCCGCGCGTCATCAATGAAGACGTCGGCAAACGCCTGCTGGAAGAGATGGCCTGGTACGATAACTATCTCGATATGGGCAAAACCGACCGCAGCGCTAACCCGTCGCCTGGCAATAAAAAAGGCGGCCTGGCAAACGTGGTGGAAAAAGCCCTCGGATCGATTGCCAAATCCGGCCAGAGCGCGATTGTCGAAGTGCTTTCTCCGGGCCAGCGCCCGACCAAACGCGGCCTGATTTACGCCGCCACGCCTGCCAGCGATTTTGTTTGCGGCACGCAGCAGGTGGCGTCCGGGATAACGGTGCAGGTGTTTACCACCGGGCGCGGCACGCCGTACGGTCTGGTGGCGGTCCCGGTTATCAAGATGGCGACGCGCACCGAGCTGGCGAACCGCTGGTATGACTTAATGGATATCAATGCCGGAACGATTGCGACCGGCGAAGAGAGCATTGAGGATGTGGGCTGGAAACTGTTCCACTTCATTCTGGACGTCGCCAGCGGGCGTAAAAAAACGTTTTCCGACCAGTGGGGCCTGCACAATCAGCTGGCGGTGTTTAACCCCGCACCCGTGACCTGATACCAAACAAATAGCCCGGCGGTGAACGCAGCGCCGGGCTTTTTTCATCGGCTTATTGCAGCGAATTGAGGAGGGTATTTGCCGCTTTCACCCGCTCGGTATTCGGGTACATTTTGTTGGCCAGCATCACGATGCCGATGTGTTTTTCAGGAATGAACGCCACATACGCGCCAAAGCCGTTGGTCGACCCGGTTTTATGCACCAGAGAGGCTTTCACTGGCGCAACCGGCGGATCAATCGCCGTCACAGGTGAAGCCGCCAGCGCTACTTTATTATCGCTGCCGTTAATGACGGTCGCCGCCGCAACCGGCCAGTTCAGCATTTCCCAGCCTAAGCCCTGATACATACTGCCGCTGCGCCAGTAGCGCGACTGCGCAAGCTCCAGCCCTTTTTGCAGCGTCGGCTGTTTCACCTGCTGCGGGTTCATGTTGTATTGCACCCAGCTCGCCATATCTTCGATGGTGGATTTCACGCCGTAGGCTTCGGCATCCAGCATGCCCGGCCCGACGTGCATGGCTTTGCCGTCACGATATCCCCAGGCGTAATGATTTTCTTCACTGGCTGGAACGGTGAGCCAGGTATGCTTGAGGCTCAGCGGTTGCAGAACGCGCTGGCGCATCGCATCGTTAAACGTCATCCCGGACGGTTTCACCGCCAGCGCGCCAAACAGGCCAATGCTTGAGTTGGCGTACTGACGACGGGTACCCGGCGCCCAGTCCGGCTGCCAGTTCTGGTAAAACTTCAGCAGCGCGGTCTGGTTATCGACTTCATCCGGCACCTGCAATGGCAAGCCGCCCGCGGTGTACGTCGCCAGATCTAACAGAGTGATGCCCTGCCACTGCTTACCCGTCAGTTCTGGCCAGTATTGGGAAGCCGGATCACTCAGCTTCACTTCCCCGCGCGCCACAATATCGCCGCCCAGCACGCCGGTGAAAGTTTTACTCACGGAGCCCAGCTCAAAAATCGTCTGCGTCGTCACCGGCTGCTTTTTCGCGATGTCGGCCACCCCATAGGTAAAGTAGTGTGGCTTGCCCTGATAAATCACCGCCACCGCCATGCCGGGAATAGCCTGTGCTTTGATCATCGGTTTAAGCGTTTGGTTGACCACCTCCTCTAACTGTTTGTCACTTAATGTTTTTTGCGCGGAAAAGGCAGAAAAGGAGGCGCTCAGCACCAGCGCACAGCAGAGTGTTTTTTTCATCATTGAAATTCTTCCATAAGTAACATGACAGAGAGTCCGGCACATCAGACGCGCTCAGTCTGCGGGATTTGACTGTGGCGAACAAACGATTAAATTTAGCAGTAGCCTTAAGATTTTCTAACGGAAAACCCATGACACGTAGCTACATCCCGCTAAATTCGTTGCGGGCGTTCGAAGCCGCGGCGCGACACCTTAGCTTTACTCACGCCGCCATCGAGCTCAACGTCACCCATTCGGCCATCAGCCAGCAGGTCAAAGCGCTGGAAGAACATCTGAACTGCCCGCTGTTTGTCCGTGTTTCGCGTGGATTACGGCTGACGACGGAAGGCGAAAGCCTGCTGCCGGTGCTGAATGATTCGTTCGATCGCATCGCGGGAATGCTGGACAGGTTCGCGGTTTCCCATGAGCGAGAAAAACTGAAGGTCGGCGTGGTGGGTACGTTTGCCACCGGGTTTCTGCTTCCCCGGCTGGAGGATTTCCGGCGCTGTTATCCGTATATCGATTTGCAGCTATCCACGCACAATAACCGGGTCGACCCGGCCGCTGAAGGGCTGGATCACACCATTCGCTACGGCAACGGCGCCTGGCACGGCACCGACGCCACGTTTTTATGTTCGGCCCCGCTGGCGCCGCTGTGCAGCCCCGAACTGGCTGCGGCGCTGCGCACGCCGGGCGATATTCTGCAATTCACGCTGCTGCGCTCATATCGACGCGATGAATGGAATTCCTGGTTCGAGGCGGCAGGTGAACAATCGCCGTCGCCCACGCATCGGGTGATGGTCTTTGATTCATCGGTCACGATGCTCGAAGCCGCCCAGGCCGGAATGGGCGTCGCCATCGCGCCGGTGAATATGTTCACTCATTTACTCAACAGCGAGCGCATCGTGCAGCCGTTTGATTGCCAGATTAACCTCGGCGGGTACTGGCTCACGCGATTGCAGTCCCGACCACAGACCCCGGCGATGGATGACTTCGCCCGCTGGCTGGTGAATCAGAGTGTGTAAGGCTTACGCCTTTACCAGCACCACTTCGATGCCTACCCGCTGCAGCTCTTTGAGACTTTCAGCCGGTACGCCTTCATCGGTAATAATCATATCAATCCGTGGCATATCAATGATTTTATGCAGGCTGGAGCGATTGAACTTGGTGGAGTCAGTCACCACGATTATCCGCTCAGCGACTTCGCACATACTGCGGTTGAGGCGGGCTTCATCTTCGTTATGGGTGCTGACGCCGCGATCGGTATCGATGGCATCCACGCCGAGGAACAGCATGTCGAAATGGTAATTCTGTAATGACTGTTCGGCCTGGTCGCCATAAAACGACTGTGACTGACGACGCAGATGCCCACCGGTCATTAAAAGTTCCACCCCTTCGGCTTCGAGTAGCGCATTGGCAACGTTCATCCCGTTGGTCATAACAATCACTTCCGCGTGCTGACGCAGCATGCGCGCGATTTCATAAGTGGTGGTACCGGAGTCGAGAATAATGCGGTGGCCCGGTTTTATCAGCTCAACCGCCGCCTGGGCGATGCTGCGCTTCACGCCGGTATTGAGCGCGCTTTTATCTTCCACCGACGGCTCGTGCGCCGCTCCATTCCCTTCGCAAATCAGTGCCCCACCGTAGGCACGCACCGCGATGCCCTGCTTTTCGAGAAAAGCCAGATCGTTACGAATCGTCACCGTCGAGACACCATATGCGGCGGATAGGGAGTTCACCTGCACACTTCCTTGCTGCCGCAACCGCTGGATAATCTGCTCACGCCTTTCGCTGGTTCCGCTAATGCGTTTTTCCGCGGACAAATCGCTGCTGCTCATAAGAGCTCCTTTAAGAAAAACTTTCGTTTCATTTCGTTTTAACTATTAACGCCTTTCTTTTGCCGGAATGCAAGCCCCGTAAGCTGTGCAGACCGTTACCGTTCTGCCGCTGAAACCTTTCATTATGTTTCTTTTGTGAAACAGATCGGAAAACCATTATCTTTCGTTTTATTTTTATAGCAGCATGATGCAGGATTAAGTGAAACAAAACGAAAGATGAATACCATCACCATCCGAAATGGAGAGGAAAGTGAAACATCTGACAGAAATGGTGGAACAGCATAAGCAAGGAAACAGCAACGGAATTTATGCCGTCTGTTCCGCACATCCGCTGGTACTTGAAGCCGCAATCCGTTACGCCCGCACGCAGCAGACGCCACTGTTGATTGAGGCCACTTCAAACCAGGTCGATCAGTTTGGCGGCTACACCGGTATGACACCGGCGGATTTTCGCGGTTTTGTGTGTCAACTCGCCGACAAGCTCGAATTCCCGCAGTCGCAGCTGATCCTCGGCGGCGATCATCTGGGCCCAAACCGTTGGCAAAATCTCCCGGCCGCAGAGGCAATGCACAACGCCGACGCGCTGATCAAAAGCTATGTTGCGGCAGGCTTTAAAAAGATCCACCTCGATTGCAGCATGTCCTGCGAAGGCGATCCGCTGCCGTTAACCGATGATATTGTGGCCGAGCGCGCCGCACGCCTGGCAAAAATTGCCGAGGAAACCTGCCGCGAACAGTTTGGTGAATCTGACCTGGTGTACGTAATCGGCACCGAAGTGCCCGTTCCCGGCGGTGCACACGAAGCCCTGACCGAGCTGGCAGTTACCACGCCCGATGCGGCACGGGCCACGCTCGAAGCCCATCGCCACGCTTTTGAAAAACAGGGTCTGGATGCCATCTGGCCGCGCATTATCGCGCTCGTCGTGCAGCCCGGCGTCGAATTCGATCACACGCATATCATCGATTATCAGCCACAGAAAGCCGTGGCGCTGAGCCACATGGTTGAAGCGTTCGACACGCTGGTGTTTGAAGCGCACTCCACCGATTACCAGACCCCACACGCGCTACGCCAATTGGTGAAAGATCACTTCGCTATCCTGAAAGTCGGCCCGGCGCTGACCTTTGCCCTGCGGGAAGCCCTGTTCTCACTGGCCGCGATTGAAGAAGAACTGCTGCCCGCAAAAGCCTGCTCGGACCTGCGTCACGTGCTGGAAAACGTCATGCTCGACCATCCGGAATACTGGCAAAGCCACTATCACGGCGACGGCAACACCCGTCGGCTGGCGCGCGGTTACAGTTATTCAGACCGGGTGCGCTACTACTGGCCGGACAGTCAGATTGATGACGCGTTTGCACGGCTGGTGCGCAATCTGGCCGACGAGCCCATTCCACTGCCACTCATCAGCCAGTACCTGCCGTTGCAGTATGTAAAAGTCCGCGAAGCCGGTCTCAGTGCGACCCCACGCGAACTCATCATTGACCATATCCAGGACATACTGCAGCAGTACCACGCGGCCTGTCAGGGCGAAAACGCCCAGAACACATAACAAAAAAGAGGAAAACACTATGCCAAACATTGTGTTGAGTCGTATCGATGAACGCCTGATTCACGGACAGGTCGGCGTTCAGTGGGTCGGATTTGCGGGGGCAAATCTGGTGCTGGTGGCGAACGATGAGGTGGCTGAGGATCCGGTTCAGCAAAACCTGATGGAGATGGTCCTGGCGGAAGGTATCTCCGTTCGCTTCTGGTCGCTGCAAAAAGTCATCGACAACATTCACCGCGCCGCAGACCGTCAGAAGATTTTGCTGGTCTGCAAGTCACCTGCCGATTTTCTGAAGCTGGTCGAAGGCGGCGTCCCGGTGACACGTATCAACGTAGGAAACATGCACTACGCCAATGGCAAACAGCAAATTGCCAAAACGGTCTCCGTCGACGCCAACGACATCACCGCCTTCAGCGGCCTGAAAGCTGCTGGAGTAGCGTGTTTTGTACAGGGCGTGCCGACTGAACCCGCTTTGGATCTCTTTAAACTGCTCTGAGGGATTCACAATGGAAATCAGTCTTCTACAGGCTTTTGCGTTGGGCATTCTGGCCTTTATCGCAGGCCTGGATATGTTCAACGGGTTAACGCACATGCACCGCCCGGTGGTGCTTGGGCCGCTGGTCGGTTTGATTCTGGGCGATTTACACACCGGTATTTTGACCGGCGGTACGCTGGAACTGGTATGGATGGGCCTCGCCCCACTGGCCGGTGCTCAGCCGCCAAACGTGATTATCGGAACCATCGTCGGCACCGCGTTTGCCATTTCGACCGGCGTGAAACCTGAGGTTGCCGTGGGCGTCGCCGTGCCGTTTGCGGTTGCCGTGCAAATGGGGATAACGTTCCTGTTCTCGGTAATGTCCGGCGTCATGTCCCGTTGCGATCGCATGGCGGCCAACGCCGATACCCGGGGTATTGAGCGGGTTAACTATCTGGCGCTGCTGGCGCTCGGTATCTTCTATTTTCTCTGCGCGTTCCTGCCGATTTACTTCGGGGCCGAACACGCCAAAACCGCCATTGACGTGCTGCCGACCCGCCTGATTGATGGCCTCGGCGTTGCAGGCGGCATCATGCCTGCGATTGGTTTCGCCGTGCTGCTAAAAATCATGATGAAGAACGTCTACATCCCGTATTTCATCATCGGCTTTGTGGCGGCGGCCTGGCTGAAATTACCGGTGCTGGCAATTGCCGCTGCGGCGCTGGCGATGGCGCTTATCGATCTGCTGCGTAAATCTCCTGAACCGACTGCCCCGGCAGCACAGAAAGAGGAATTCGAAGATGGCATCTAATCAAACCACACTGCCGGGCGTCGTCGAAACCGAAGAGACGCTGCTCACGGGCGTGAATGAAAATATCTATGAAGATCAGAAACTCGGCGCGGAGCTGACCAAAAAAGACATCAACCGCGTAGCCTGGCGTTCGATGTTGCTGCAGGCCTCGTTTAACTACGAGCGTATGCAGGCTTCCGGTTGGCTGTACGGTCTGCTGCCTGCCCTGAAAAAAATCCATACCAACCCGCGTGACCTGGCGCGAGCCATGAAAGGCCATATGGGATTCTTCAATACCCATCCTTTCCTGGTGACGTTTGTTATCGGCATCATCCTGGCGATGGAACGCTCTAAGCAGGATGTGAACAGCATTCAGAGCACCAAAATTGCCGTTGGCGCACCGCTCGGGGGCATTGGTGATGCGATGTTCTGGCTGACGCTGCTGCCGATTTGCGGCGGCATCGGGGCAAGTCTCGCCCTGCAAGGATCGATTCTCGGCGCTGTGGTATTCCTTGTGATGTTTAACGTGGTGCATCTCGGCCTGCGTTTTGGCCTGGCGCACTATGCGTACCGAATGGGCGTGGCGGCGATTCCGCTGATTAAGGCCAATACCAAAAAAGTGGGACACGCGGCATCAATTGTCGGGATGACGGTGATTGGCGCGCTGGTGGCCACTTACGTTCGTCTGAATACGACCCTGGAAATCACCGCCGGTGATGCGGTGGTGAAGCTGCAAACTGACGTTATCGATAAGCTCATGCCTGCGTTTCTGCCGCTGGTTTACACCCTGTGCATGTTCTGGTTGGTGCGCCGTGGCTGGAGTCCGCTGCGCCTGATTGGTATCACCGTGGTGCTTGGCGTCGTCGGTAAATTCTGTCACTTCCTGTAACGGTAAAGAGGTATTGCGATGCTGGGTATTATTTTGACGGGCCACGGCGGGTTCGCGAGCGGAATGGAAAAAGCGATGAAGCAGATCCTTGGCGAGCAGTCACAGTTTATTGCCATCGATTTTCCGGAGACGTCCTCCACCGCCCTGCTCACGTCACAGCTTGAGCAGGCGGTAAACACGCTGGACAGCCAGCAGGATATTGTGTTTCTGACGGACCTGCTGGGCGGGACGCCGTTTCGCGTCGCCTCAACGCTGGCGATGCAAAAGCCTGGCCGCGAGGTGATTACTGGCACCAATTTGCAGCTGCTGCTGGAAATGGTGCTGGAGCGAGAAGGCTTAGACAGCGAGACGTTCCGCGTGCAGGCGCTGGAGTGCGGGCACCGCGGGCTGACCAGTCTGGTTGATGAACTGGGGCGCTGTCGCGAGGAAAAGCCCGTTGAGGAAGGAATATGACACAGATTCTGCGCGCCAGACGCCTGCTGAGCGAGTGGGGCTGGCTGGACGATCATCAGCTTCTGCTTGAAAACGGCATCATCACCGCCATCGAGCCTATTCCCGCGGGCGTGATGCCGCGTGATGCCGAACTGCTGTGCCCGGCCTATATCGATACCCACGTTCACGGCGGCGCAGGAGTTGATGTGATGGACGACGCGCCGGACACCCTCGACCGGCTGGCAATGTATAAAGCGCGTGAAGGCGTAGGCGGCTTTTTACCGACGACCGTGACGGCGCCTGTAAAGGCGATTCACGGTGCGCTTGAGCGAATAGCACATCGTTATGAATCAGGCGGCCGGGGCGCGCAGGTGCTCGGCAGCTATCTCGAGGGACCCTATTTCACGCCGCAGAATAAAGGCGCACATCCGCCTGAACTGTTTCGCGAACTGACGCTGGCGGAACTCGATGGGCTGATTGCCGTCTCACGGCAAACCCTTCGCGTGGTAGCGCTGGCCCCAGAAAAACCGGATGCGCTGTTAGCCATCCGCCACCTGAAACAACGCGGCGTTAAAGTGATGTTAGGCCATAGCGCAGCCACGTATGACCAGACGCGTGCGGCATTTGACGCGGGTGCTGATGGGCTGGTGCATTGCTTTAACGGTATGACGGGCCTGCATCATCGGGAGCCCGGCATGGTGGGCGCCGGGTTAACCGATCCCCGTGCGTGGCTGGAGCTCATCGCCGATGGGCATCATGTACATCCGGCGGCGCTGCGGCTGTGCAGCTGTTGCGCTCGCGATCGGGTGGTGCTGATTACCGATGCCATGCAGGCCGCCGGGATGCCGGACGGACGCTATTCGCTGTGTGGTGAAGACGTGGAAATGCACGACGGTATTGTGCGAACCGCATCGGGTGGCCTGGCAGGTAGCACGCTTTCACTGGATGCCGCCGTGCGCAACATGGTTGAACGGGCCGGTGTTGCGCCGGAGGATGCAATCCATATGGCGTCGCTCCATCCCGCACGCCTGCTGGGAATCGACCACCAGCTTGGCTCGCTGAAGCCGGGCAAACGGGCCAATGTTATTGCGCTCAATGCCGGGCTTCATGTGCAACAAATCTGGATTCAGGGTCTGGCTCTCCCCCTATAGACCTTAAACTGTGTGCCCCTTTGGCCCGCGTGCGCTCCTCGCCCGGGCCTTTCTTTTCCTTTCCTTCGTTTTCTCCCCTTTTTCGCATCCACAAACATATACATTCAATTTCAATAGGTTACCCATCCCATATCGCTTTCGATCACAGTTTTCGTTTTATTTCACTTTCTTTCATTGAAGTTTCAATTTCTTTTCTATAGATTTTATTTAACGGCTTATGTGAACAAGTGAAACGAAACGAAAGATAACGGCAAATCGCCCGCTTCCGATGTGGAATTCACATGACTAAGGAATGAGTTATGCCAGAAACATACACCTCTCCAGCGACTGCCACAGGCACCTGGACAGAAGCAGAGATCCGTCAGCAGCCAGCCAGTTGGATCCGATCCCTCACTCACATCGACAAGATCCGCTCCCAGCTCGATAGCTTCCTCACACCGCTGCTGCGTAAAAAAGATCTGCGGATAGTCCTGACCGGCGCAGGCACCTCGGCGTTTATCGGCGACATCATCGCGCCATGGCTGTCACGCCACACCGGGCAAAATATCAGCGCGATTCCGACCACTGACCTGGTCTCTAACCCAATGGACTATATGAGTGCGGCAAACCCGCTGCTGCTGGTTTCTTTTGCCCGTTCCGGTAACAGTCCGGAAAGCGTGGCCGCCGTCGAACTGGCGAACCAGTTTGTGCCGGAGTGCTATCACCTTTCGATTACCTGTAACGAAGCCGGAAGCCTGTACCAGAACGCGCTCGACAGCGATAACGCCTTCGCGCTGCTGATGCCTGCCGAAACGCACGATCGCGGGTTTGCAATGACCAGCAGCATCACCACCATGATGGCCAGCTGCCTGGCGGTGTTCGCCCCGGAAACCATCAATAGCCAGTCATTCCGCGATGTGGCTCAACGCTGCGAGGCCATTCTCAGCTCGCTCGGCGATTTCAATCACGGCGTGTTTGGTCAGGAAACCTGGAAACGCATCGTGTATCTCGGCAGCGGTGGCTTGCAGGGCGCCGCGCGTGAATCTGCCCTGAAAGTGCTGGAGCTGACCGCCGGAAAAATGGTGGCCTTTTATGACTCGCCAACCGGTTTTCGTCACGGTCCAAAATCGCTGGTCGATGGCGAAACATTGGTGGTGGTGTTTATCTCCAGCCACCCGTATACCCGCCAGTACGATCTCGATTTGCTCAACGAACTGCGCCGCGATCGTCAGGCCAACCGCGTCGTTGCCATTACCGCGCAGACGGATCCGGTTATCGAAGCGGGCCCACACATTCTTCTTCCCCCTTCTCGTCACTTCATCGACATGGAGCAGGTGTTCTGCTTCCTGATGTACGCGCAGGTGTTTGCCCTTACGCAGTCCATCAGCGTCGGCAACACCCCGGATACACCGTCTGCCAACGGCACGGTCAACCGCGTGGTGCAGGGCGTCGTCATTCATCCATGGATTGCATAAGAGGATCGCAGCATGAGCATTATCTCAACCAAATATCTCCTGCAGGATGCACAGGCCAAAGGCTACGCAGTTCCGGCGTTCAATATTCATAACGCCGAAACTATTCAGGCGATCCTCGACGTCTGCAGTGAACTGCGATCGCCGGTGATCCTCGCCGGCACGCCAGGCACGTTTAAACATATCGCACTGGAAGAGATCTTCGCGCTGTGCAACGCCTACTCCACCAGCTACGACATGCCGCTGGCGCTGCACCTCGATCACCATGAATCACTCGATGACATCCGTCGAAAAGTGAACGCAGGCGTGCGTAGCGCGATGATCGATGGCAGCCATTTCCCGTTTGAGCAGAACGTCAAACTGGTGAAATCCGTGGTCGATTTCTGCCATCAGAATGATTGCAGCGTAGAAGCCGAGCTGGGTCGCCTCGGCGGTATGGAAGACGACATGAGTGTCGACGCCGAAAGCGCGTTTTTGACTGACCCGCAGGAAGCGAAGCGTTTCGTAGAGCTGACCGGTGTCGACAGCCTGGCGGTCGCCATCGGCACCGCACACGGGCTTTATACCCATCGCCCTAAAATCGACTTCACGCGATTGGCAGAAATTCGCGAAGTGGTGGATATCCCGTTGGTGCTGCACGGCGCGAGTGATGTGCCTGATGAATATGTCCGCCGCACCATCGAACTTGGCGTGTGCAAAGTAAACGTCGCCACTGAGCTGAAAATCGCGTTTGCGGCGGCCGTCAAAGAGTGGTTCGCCGAAAACCCTGAAGGCAACGATCCGCGTTACTACATGCGGGTCGGCATGGATGCGATGAAAGAAATCGTCAGAAACAAAATCGCCGTTTGCGGTTCAGCTAACCGCCTTTTGCTTCCAGTAGAAGCCTGATTACCGTTATTCGCTGTTCGACTCATACAAAAAAAACAATAAGCCTCGCAACTATGAAGGAGCGTCCTTAATCCAGGGCGCTCCTTCCATTAAAATGAGCAATTCCGAGGAGTCCCCTACATGACACAGGAAAAGTCGTTCAAATCTAAAGCGTGGGAATTCTTTCAAAGCCTGGGAAAGACCTTCATGTTCCCGGTCTCACTGCTGGCCTTTATGGGTCTTTTACTGGGTATCGGTAGCTCCGTTACCAGTCCGTCAACGATCAAAAGCTTTCCCTTTTTGGGCGGGGAACTTACCCAGTTAACCTTTGGTTTTATCGCCATGGTCGGCGGGTTTGCGTTCTCCTATTTACCGCTGATGTTCGCGATGGCTATTCCGATGGGCCTCGCCACACGTAACAAAGCGGTGGGCGCATTCGCCGGTTTTGTCGGCTATATGCTGATGAATATGAGCATCAATTATTTCCTGACCGTCACCCACCAACTTGCCGACGTCACCACCATGAAACAGGTCGGTCAATCGATCGTATTAGGTATTCAGACGCTGGAGATGGGTGTGCTTGGCGGCATCGTTGTCGGCGTGATTACCTGGTTCCTGCATGAACGCTTTCAGGACACCGTCCTGCACGACGCTTTCGCCTTTTTTGGCGGCATCCGCTTTGTACCGATCATCACCGCGCTAACGATGTCGCTGGTGGGTCTGTTTATCCCGTTGTTGTGGGAATACGTGGCGCTGGGAATTGCCGGTATCGGACACATCATTCAGAGCACCAGCGTCTTTGGGCCGTTCCTGTACGGCGTGGGCGTGCTGCTGCTTAAACCGTTTGGTCTGCACCATATTCTGCTGGCGATGGTGCGTTTTACCCCAGCCGGGGGAATGGAAATGGTCAACGGGCAGGAAGTCGCAGGCGCGCTGAACATTTTCTACGCCGAGCTGAAAGCGGGCCTGCCGTTTAGCCCGCACGTTACGGCTTTCCTGTCGCAAGGCTTTATGCCGACCTTTATCTTCGGCCTGCCTGCGGTGGCGTACGCCATTTACCGCACCGCGCGCCCGGAAAACCGGCCAGTGATTAAAGGACTTCTGCTTTCCGGCGTGCTGGTGTCGGTGGTCACAGGGATTTCCGAGCCGATTGAGTTCCTGTTCCTGTTTATCGCCCCTGTGCTGTATGCCTTCCATATCGTGATGTCTGGCCTGGCGCTGATGGTCATGGCGCTGCTCGGCGTCACCATCGGCAACACCGATGGCGGCATTCTTGATTTGCTGATTTTCGGCGTGATGCAAGGGACGTCCACCAAGTGGTATCTGTTGTTCCCGGTCGGGATCGCGTGGTTCGCCATCTACTTCTTCGTCTTCCGCTGGTACATCCTCAAGCACGATATCAAAACGCCTGGGCGTGAAGAAGACACTGAAGGCGCGGCGCTTGCCGTTAAAGCCAACACCCGGGCGCGTGGCAAATCAAAATACGATCATGGGCTGATCCTCGGCGCTCTTGGCGGCAAAGAGAATATCGACTCACTCGATAACTGTATTACCCGCCTGCGTCTGGTGGTGAAAGACATGAGCAAAGTTGACCAGCAAACGCTGAAGAACGCCGGGGCGTTATCGGTTGTAGTACTGGATGCGCACAGCGTACAGGTGATTATCGGGCCGCAGGTTCAGGGTGTAAAAACGGGCATTGAAGCCTTAATTTAACAGGGGATTAGCGTGTTTGATTTTGACAAAATTATTGAACGTAAAAGCGATAAATGCCGCAAGTGGGATCACGCCTTCGTGTGCTCGCGTTTTCCCGGCGTGCCCGAGGAGTTCGTTCCGCTGTGGATTGCGGATATGGATTTCACCTCACCCCCGGCGGTGATTGAAGGATTTCAGCGCATCGTTTCGCACGGTACGTTCGGCTACACCTGGTGCTTCGATGAGTTTTACGAGGCGGTCATTGGCTTTCAGCGTGAAAGGCACCAGGTCAAAGTCGATGCATCGTGGATAACACTGACGTACGGTACCGTCTCCACGCTGCACTACACGGTGCAGGCTTTCTGCCAGCCGGGCGACAGCGTGATGATGAACACGCCGGTCTACGATCCGTTTGCCATGGCAACTGAGCGTCAGGGCGTTCGCGTTCTCGCGAATCCGTTACGCGTTCAGGACAACCGCTATCATCTTGATTTTGAGCTGGTTGAACATCAGCTCAAAACCCATCGGCCTAAGCTGTGGTTCTTCTGCTCACCGCATAATCCTTCCGGGCGTATCTGGCGCGCAGAAGACATTCGTCAGGTCTCTAATTTATGCCAGCGCTACGGCGTGATTCTGGTAGTCGATGAAGTTCACGCCGAGCACATTCTGGACGGCACGTTTGTCAGCTGTCTGTCGCCGGGCTGTGCCGCGCAGGACAACCTGATCCTTCTGACCTCGCCGAATAAAGCCTTCAATCTCGGCGGCCTGAAAACCTCTTACTCCATTATCCCTGACGCTACGCTGCGCCAGCGGTTCCGTCAGCAGCTGGAGAAGAACTCCATCACTTCACCGAATATGTTCGGTGTTTGGGGGATTATTCTCGCCTACCAGCAAGGGCTGCCGTGGCTGGATGCACTGAACGGTTATCTGCGCGGCAATGCGCGCTATCTGGCAGATGCGATAACCACCCACTTCCCACACTGGAAAATGATGAACCCGGAATCGTCGTATCTGGCGTGGATTGACGTTAGCGCCGACGCGCGCAGCGCCACCGAATTAACCGCCCATTTTGCGCAGCATGCAGGCGTGGTAATTGAAGACGGCAGCCATTATGTCCAGGACGGGCAGAACTACTTGCGTATTAACTTCGGTACCCAGCGTTACTGGCTGGAGCAGGCCATCGAAAGAATGCGCGCTTCATATCGTAATGACAGGAGAGAGTAAAAATGAGTACACCCAATATTTTACTGACCCGAATAGATAACCGCCTGGTCCATGGTCAGGTGGGCGTGACCTGGACTTCAACGATCGGCGCTAATTTGCTGATCGTGGTTGATGATGACGTCGCTAAAGACGAGTTACAGCAGAAGCTGATGGGGATCACCGCCGAGACCTACGGTTTTGGGATCCGCTTTTTCTCGATAGCCAAAACCATCGATATCATCAGTAAAGCGGCCCCGCATCAGAAGATCTTCCTCATTTGCCGCACGCCCGACACGGTGCGAAAACTGCTGGAAGGCGGCGTGCCGCTGAAAGACGTCAACGTCGGTAACATGCATTTCTCGGAAGGGAAAAAACAGATCAGCAGCAAAGTCTATGTCGACGAAAAGGATCTGGCCGATCTTCGCTTTATTAAACATCAGGGCATCAATATTTTTATTCAGGATGTGCCGGGAGATACCAAAGAAAATATTAACGACTAACGGACTGTCTCTGTATTAAAGCAAGAAACATAAAAATCACGAGGCGATAAAATGCATGAAATCACGCTCATTCAAGGGCTGTCACTTGCCGCCCTTGTCTTTGTATTGGGAATTGATTTTTGGCTGGAAGCTCTGTTTTTATTTCGTCCCATTATTGTTTGTACCCTGACTGGGGCAATTTTGGGGGATATTCATATTGGGTTAATTACTGGCGGATTAACTGAACTCGCCTTTGCCGGGCTCACGCCCGCCGGAGGTGTGCAACCGCCGAACCCGATTATGGCGGGGGTAATGACGACCGTTATTGCCTGGTCGACGGGAGTTGATGCCAAAACGGCAATTGGTCTTGGTCTGCCGTTCAGTTTGCTGATGCAGTACGTCATTCTGTTTTTCTATTCCGCATTTTCACTGTTCATGAGCAAAGCGGATAAATACGCGAAAGAAACGAATACCGCCGCTTTTGCTCGCCTGAACTGGACGACCACGCTAATTGTCGCCTGTTCGTATGCGGTCATTGCTTTCCTCTGTACCTATCTCGCGCAAGGCGCAATGCAGGCGCTGGTAAAATCCATGCCGGCCTGGCTGACACACGGATTTGAAGTCGCGGGTGGGATCCTGCCAGCGGTCGGTTTTGGCTTATTGCTGCGGGTAATGTTCAAGGCCCAGTACATTCCGTACCTGATCGCCGGGTTCCTGTTTGTTTGTTATATCCAGGTCAATAACCTCCTGCCCGTAGCCGTGCTTGGCGCAGGCTTTGCCGTCTACGAGTTTTTCAACGCGAAAGCTAAAGCCGCAGCGCAACCGCAGGCCGACACGCGCAAAAATGATGAAGAGGATTACAGCAATGGGATCTGAAATCAGTAAAAAAGACATCACCCGTCTGGGGTTTCGTTCATCGCTCCTGCAGGCCAGTTTTAACTATGAGCGTATGCAGGCGGGCGGTTTTACCTGGGCGATGCTGCCGTTACTCAAGAAAATCTATAAGAATGATAAGCCCGGCCTAAGCGCCGCAATGAAAGATAATCTGGAGTTTATTAATACCCATCCAAATCTGGTGGGATTCCTGATGGGCTTGTTAATCTCCATGGAGGAGAAAGGCGAAGACCGCAACACCATTAAAGGGCTGAAGGTGGCACTGTTTGGCCCTATTGCGGGCATCGGCGACGCTATATTCTGGTTCACCTTATTGCCGATAATGGCGGGTATTTGCTCTTCATTTGCCAGCCAGGGGAATTTGCTCGGCCCTATTTTATTCTTTGCGGTCTATCTCGCCATATTCTTTTTACGTGTTGGCTGGACACATATTGGTTATTCCGTAGGGGTGAAGGCGATAGATAAAGTCCGAGAGAATTCACAGATGATTGCCCGCTCCGCAACCATTCTCGGGATAACGGTTATTGGTGGCCTGATTGCTTCATATGTCCATATTAATGTGGTGACAACCTTCGCGATTGACGCCACCCATAAGGTGGCGCTGCAACAAGATTTCTTTGACAAGGTCTTCCCCAATATTCTGCCAATGGCTTACACCCTGCTGATGTATTACCTACTGCGCGCGAAAAAAGCGCATCCGGTGCTGTTAATTGGCGTGACCTTCGTCCTGGCTATAGCCGGGTCAGCGCTGGGCATTCTGTAAATAAAAGAAGAACCTATTGGCCTTACCTTAAACACAATAAGGAACTCACCCTGATGAAAAAAGTGCTTACCGTTTCGTTACTCGCATTGTTGGTTTCCAACGCTGCCTGTGCCGCAAACTACGCCCTGAAAAATGACAATCTCAGCGTCTCGTTTGACGATGCCAATTCCGCGTTGGTGATTAAAGATGCCCACTCAAGCCACCAGCTTTCGCCCCAGGAGTTGTTCTTCCTGACGCTGCCGGATGAGTCAGTTATCCATACCGCAGATTTTAAGGTTAAACACGTTGAGAAACAGGATGATGCGATTGTCATCGACTATACGCACCCTGATTTTAACGTCACCGTGACCGTCAACCTGGTGAAAGGGAAATACGCCAGCATTGATTACACTCTCGCTGCCGTTGGCCAAGCGCGCGAAGTGGCGAAAATCACCTTTTTCCCGACCAAAAAACAGGCCCAGGCACCTTACGTCGATGGCGCGATTAACAGTTCGCCAATTATCGCCGATTCGTTTTTCATTCTGCCGGGCAAACCTATCGTCAACACATACGCCTATGAAGCCACCACCAATCTCAACGTCGAGTTGAAAACGCCGATTCAGGCTGATACGCCAGTCAGTTACACCACCTTTTTCGGTACGTTCCCTGAGACGAATCAGCTTCGTCGCAGCGTGAATCAGTTCATTGAAGCTGTTCGTCCGCGCCCTTATAAGCCTTATCTGCACTACAACAGCTGGATGGATATTGGCTTCTTCACCACCTATACCGAGCAGGATGTGTTAGGCCGCATGGATGAGTGGAATAAAGAATTCATTGCTGGACGCGGTGTGCCGCTGGATGCGTTCTTGCTGGATGACGGCTGGGACGACCGTACCGGCCGCTGGCTGTTTGGACCCGCCTTTAGTCACGGGTTTAGCAAAGTGCGTGAAAAGGCCGACAGCCTGCACAGCTCCGTAGGTTTATGGCTTTCGCCGTGGGGTGGCTATAACAAACCTCGCGACATCCGCGTGTCGCACGCAAAAGAGTATGGCTTCGAAACCGTTGACGGAAAACTCGCGCTCTCCGGCCCTCATTATTTCGACAACTTCAACGAACAAATCATCAAGCTTATCAATAACGAGCACATCACCTCCTTCAAGCTGGACGGGATGGGTAACGCTAACTCGCACATTAAAGGCAGTAAATTTGCCTCTGATTTCGACGCGTCCATCGCCCTGCTGCACAACATGCGCGAAGCCAATAAAAACCTGTTTATCAACCTGACCACCGGCACTGATGCCAGCCCTTCCTGGCTGCTGTACGCCGATTCCATCTGGCGTCAGGGCGATGACATCAACTTGTACGGCCCTGGCACGCCGGTACAACAGTGGATGACCTATCGCGACGCGGAAACCTTCCGCTCGATTGTACGAAAAGGCCCGCTATTCCCACTTAATTCTCTGATGTACCACGGGATTGTCAGCGCAGAACACGCCTATTACGGGCTGGAGAAAGTGCAGACGGACAGCGATTTTGCCGATCAGGTCTGGAGCTATTTCGCTACCGGTACCCAGCTGCAGGAGCTGTACATCACGCCTTCCATGCTGAACAAAGCGAAGTGGGACACTCTGGCGCAGGCCGCAAAATGGTCACGGGATAACGCACAGGTGCTGGTTGATACGCATTGGGTGGGCGGCGATCCGACATCGCTGGAAACGTACGGCTGGGCATCGTGGACCAAAGATAAGGCCATTCTTGGCCTGCGTAACCCGTCCGACAAACCGCAGACCTATTATCTGAACCTGGCGAAAGATTTTGAGATCCCGCAGGGCGAAACCACGCACTTCACGATGAAAGCGGTGTATGGCAGCAATACAACCGTCCCATCAGACTACAAAGATGCGGTTGTGGTGACGCTACAACCTTTGGAAACCCTGGTGTTTGAAGCCACACCGGTTAAATAAACAATATGGCCCGGGTGTCCCCGGGCCATTTTTTATTCAGTTTGCCAGCGTCCACCTTTCCTGGGACCAATCCGGCGCAATCTTGCTTTCTGTTGCAGGGACTGAATATCCCGGTCTATCGTTCTTGGCGAAACAGCCAGTTTCAGAGCCAGTTCGGCGGTAGTCAACGTCGGGTTCGTCTTCAAAAGACGCCATAACGCACGTTCTCTATTCGACAACGCTACCTGATTTTCTTCCGCCATTTCTTCCGCCATTTCTTCCGCCATGGCCGACGGATGAGCTAGCCCCTCGCGCAATGCTTCCAGCATATTTTCAAGCATGAACTCAATGAACAAGGTGCAATCGCTGGCTTTGTCACATTGGCCAAGGATCTGGTAATAACGTGACTGCTGGTAGTGAATCAGCGTTTCAACCGGTAGCCAGGCGAGTTCACTTCGCCATTGGCTCAGAATCAGCGTTTGCCACAGTCGCCCCATACGCCCGTTGCCATCAGCAAACGGATGGATAAACTCGAATTCATAATGAAAAACTGAACTCGCAATCAGCGGGTGAATTTCAGAGGTTTTAAGCCAAAGGAGAAGATCGTCGAGCAGCCGGGGAAGTTGTGAGGCTGGCGGTGCCATATGCACCAATTTTTTCCCACGATAAACACCCACATCCCCTTGTCTTATCTGGCCAGGTCTATCAACCAGGCCTGCCATCAGCAGACGGTGGGCGCTCAGTAAATCATTCAGATGCCATGCCTTCCAGCCCGATATTTTTTCATAAGCCTGGATGGCATTGCGGACTTCCTGAATCTCTTTTTCAGGTGCCAGCACGCGTTTGCCATCCATAATAGCCGTCACCTGACCGGTGCTCAGCGAGTTATTCTCAATGGCCAACGAGGCCTGAATGGTGCGAATGCGGTTTTCTTTGCGCAGCAGTGGCGAGGAACGCCCAGACTGGGCCGCCCAGTGTCCCAGCAATTCACCGACCTCAACAATCTTATTGAGCATCACAGATGTGATGGTGAAGGGAGGCTGATAGCGGCTCATCGTGTCACTCGCCCTGCTGTTCCAGCGCGTACTTATACAGCGCGTTTTTCTTCACGCCGTGGATTTCAGCGGCGATGGCAGCGGCTTTCTTCAGCGGCAGTTCGGCCTGCAGCAACGCCAGGGTGCGCAGCGCTTCCGCAGGCAGCGCGTCGTCGCTCTGCACTTTGAAACCTTCAATGATCAGCACCATTTCGCCTTTGCGGCGGTTTTCGTCTTCTTTCACCCACGCCAGCAGTTCGCCAATCGGCGCGCCGGTGATGGTTTCCCAGGTCTTCGTCAGCTCGCGAGCCAGCACCACGTAGCGGCTTTCGCCCAGTACCGTGCAGATATCGTCCAGGCTTTCCAGCAGTCGATGGGTGGATTCATAGAAAATCAGGGTGCGGGGTTCATTTTCTAATGCACGCAGCGCATCGCGACGGCCTTTTGACTTGGCCGGCAGGAAACCTTCGTAGCAGAATTTATCGGATGGCAGACCCGCCGCGCTCAGCGCTGCGATGGCCGCACATGGGCCTGGCAGCGGCACCACACGAATGCCCGCGTCACGACAGGTGCGCACCAGGTGATAACCCGGATCGTTAATCAGCGGCGTTCCGGCATCGGAAACCAACGCGATGTTCTGCCCTTCTTTCAGCTTCGCCAGAAGTGTTTCAGCCTTTTGCTGTTCATTGTGGTCATGAAGGGCAAATAAACGGGCGTTAATGGCAAAATGTTGCAGCAGTAAACCGGTATGACGAGTATCTTCCGCAGCAATGAGATCAACAGCTTGCAGTACTTCCAGCGCACGTTGGGTGATGTCGCCAAGATTACCGATTGGCGTGGGTACAATATAGAGCTGCCCCTGAGAATTGTCCGCTGATTCGCGTTGTTTCATTGTTTAGTCCGTATTGCCGATTTAATATTGAGCATTGAGCTAAAAAAATATCACTGGATACGTATGGTACCGTCAACATTTCTTCGTTCTAAAGCCGCGCGCTGTCTGCCTGTTGTGCTGGCTGCGTTACTTTTCGCCGGCTGTGGCACCCAGCATAGCGCCGATCAGAGCACCGCTCACCTCGAAGGGAGCGCGCAGGCCGATTCCGGTTACTACCTGCAGCAGATGCAGCAAAGTTCAGATGATAGCAAGACCACCTGGCAATTACTCGCCATTCGTGCACTGCTGAAAGAAGGCAAGAACCAGCAGGCGCTGGAGCTGTATGGTCAGCTGCCGCAGGACCTGAACGCATCTCAGCGTCAGGAGCAGTCGCTGTTGGCGCCTGAAATCAAGCTATCGCAGAAAGACTTTGCCGGTGCGCAAGCGCTGCTCGCTAAGATTGACGTGGCAAACCTTGATAGCAACCAGCAGGCCCGTTACTGGCAGGATGTGATTGTCGCCCAGCAAGGCCAACCATCGCTGACGCTGCTGCGTGCCCTGATTGCACAGGAGCCGCTGCTAACTTCAGCGCAGGATAAACAGAAAAATATTGATGCCACCTGGCAGGCGCTCTCGTCCATGACCAAAGAGCAGGCCGCGGCGCTGGTGATTAACGCCGACGAAAACGTGTTGCAAGGTTGGCTGGATCTCCAGCGGGTATGGTTTGATAACCGAAACGATCCGGACATGATGAAGGCCGGGATCCAGGACTGGAAAACCCGTTACCCGCAAAACCCAGGCGCAAAAATGCTGCCGACTCAGCTGGTCAACGTGCAGAACTTTAAACCCGCTTCTACCGCGAAAATCGCCCTGTTCTTACCGTTAAACGGCCAGGCGGCGGTGTATGGTCGTACGATTCAGCAGGGCTTTGAAGCGGCTAAGAATGGCAGCGCTGGCGCAGTCAGTGGCAGTGCGGTGCCGGAACAAACGGCGCAGGCGGCATCCGTTCAGGACAGTAACGCCGTGGTAAGCCCTTCCCAGGCGGAAGTGAGTGATTTAACCGCCAGCCAACCGGCGGCAGATGCGCAGACTCAGCCAGCGATCGGTTCGCAGGCAAGGCCGGTTCAGGCTCCGGGCACCGGACAGGCCACAACGCCTGCTGCGACTCCGGCTCAATCTGACGTCCAGGCTCCTGCCACTCAGCAGCCTGTCAGCGCACCTGCTCCAGCGGCAACAGCGCCAGCAGAAACGGCACCTGTCAGTACAGATGCGGCGGCGGCACCTCAGCCCGTTGCGCAGCCTGCTGCACAACCCGCTGTCGCTTCTGCTCCGGCGAATCCGTCAGCCAACATTAAGGTTTACGACACCACCACCGCCCCGCTGGATCAGCTGCTTAATCAAGCTCAGCAAGATGGCGCGACGCTGGTTGTCGGCCCGCTGCTGAAAAATGAAGTGGAGTCGTTGACCAAGAGCAACACCAGCCTGAACGTGCTGGCGCTCAATGAGCCTGAAAGCGTGCAGAACCGCGCGAACATTTGCTACTTCGCCCTCTCTCCTGAAGATGAGGCCCGCGATGCGGCACATCATATTCACGATCAGGGCAAACAGGCGCCGTTGGTGTTGATCCCGCGCAGCGCCTTTGGCGATCGCGTGGCTAACGCCTTTGCGCAGGAATGGCAAAAAATCGGCGGCGGCGTGGTGCTGGAGCAGAAATTTGGTTCGGTGAATGAACTGCGCGGCAACGTGAACGGCGGCGGCGGTATCGCCCTGACCGGCAGCCCAATCAGTGCTAGCCTGCCGCAGCAGCAAGCGGTGACAATCGGCGGCCTGACGATCCCGGCGCCACCGAGCGATGCGCAGATCTCCAGCGGCGGTAAAGTGGATGCGGCGTATATTGTCGCCACGCCGGACGAAATCGCCTACATCAAACCGATGATCGCCATGCGTAACGGCAGCCAGAGCGGCGCAACATTATACGCCAGCTCGCGCAGCGCGCAGGGTACCGCAGGCCCGGACTTCCGTCTGGAAATGGACGGCTTACAGTTCAGCGAAATCCCAATGCTGGCGGGTAGCAACCCGGCGTTGATGCAGCAGGCGCTTGGTGCGGTACGTAACGATTACTCACTGGCTCGCCTGTACGCAATGGGCGCTGATGCCTGGACGCTGGCGAATCACTTCTCACAAATGCGTCAGGTGCCAGGCTTCGAGCTGAACGGTAACACGGGCGATCTGACCGCCACTCAGGATTGTGTGATCAACAGGAAGTTGTCATGGCTCAAATACCAGCAGGGACAGATGGTGCCGGCAAACTAAGCCGGAAGCAGACCGGTGATGCGTGGGAACAGGAAGCGCGTCACTGGCTGGAACGCAAAGGACTGCGCTTTATCGCCGCCAATGTGCGTTCGCGCGGCGGCGAAATCGACCTGATAATGAAAGACGGTGCGGTAACGGTGTTTGTTGAAGTTCGTTATCGCAGCAGCGCGCAGTATGGCGGCGCAACCGCCAGTGTGACACGCAGCAAACAAACAAAATTATTACAGACGGCGCGCTTGTGGCTTGCCCGCCACAACGGGAGTTTTGAGACTACGGATTGTCGGTTCGATGTGATAGCCTTCACCGGTAGTCAGATCGAATGGTTAACAAACGCCTTTGGCGAATAGCGTCACTCAAGAATTTAAGGGACATCGTGCTCGACAGAATTAAAGCCTGCTTTACGGAAAGCATTCAGACCCAAATTGCAGCAGCAGAAGCGCTTCCGGACGCTATTTCCCGGGCCGCCATGACGCTGGTGCAGTCCTTACTTAATGGCAACAAAATCCTCTGTTGTGGCAACGGCACATCAGCCGCCAACGCACAGCATTTTGCTGCCTGCATGATTAACCGTTTTGAAACAGAACGCCCTGGTTTACCTGCCATTGCACTTAATACCGATAATGTGGTCTTAACGGCGATTGCAAACGATCGTCTTCACGATGAAGTGTATGCAAAACAGGTACGTGCGCTGGGTCATGCGGGCGACGTGCTGCTGGCGATATCCACGCGGGGAAACAGCCGCGATATCGTCAAAGCCGTAGAAGCCGCCGTGACGCGCGATATGACTATCGTGGCATTGACGGGCTATGACGGGGGAGAGCTGGCTGGCCTGCTGGGCCCGCAGGATGTGGAAATCCGCATCCCCTCGCACCGTGGCGCGCGCATTCAGGAGATGCACATGCTGACGGTTAACTGTTTATGCGATCTGATTGATAACACCCTTTTCCCACACCAGGACGATTAAGGAGTACTCATGAAGGCATTTTCGCCCCTCGCGGTCCTTATTTCCGCGCTGCTGCTTCAGGGATGTGTTGCTGCGGCAGTGGTCGGTACGGCTGCGGTCGGCACTAAGGCCGCCACGGATCCACGCACAGTGGGCACGCAGGTCGATGACAGCACGCTGGAACTGCGCGTTAATAGCGCCCTGAACAAAGATGAACAACTGAAAAAAGAAGCGCGCGTGAACGTTATGGCCTGGCAAGGCAAAGTCCTGCTGACTGGCCAGGCACCGTCTACTGATTTGGCATCGCAGGCCAAGCAGATAGCGATGGGTGTCGACGGCACGACGGAAGTGTTTAACGAAATCCGTCAGGGCCAGCCGATTGGGCTGGGCACCGCGTCTTCAGATACCTGGATTACCACCAAAGTCCGTTCGCAGATGTTGGGCAGCGACCAGGTGAAATCCTCTGCAGTGAAAGTCACCACCGAAAACGGTGAAGTGTTCCTGATGGGGACATTGACCGACCGTGAAGGCAAAGCCGCGGCGGACATCGCCAGCCGGGTCAGCGGAGTGAAACACGTCACTACCGCCTTTACCTTTATCCAGTAAAAACGAAGCCCGGCACCTGCCGGGCTTTTTTATATCAACGCTATCCCGCCGGTTATCACCCCACTCAGCACCACCAGCCCACCCGACAGCCACAAGGCTTTAGCCGGGAACGCTTTACGCAGCATGACCAGTGACGGAAGACTGAGTGCAGGCAGCGTAATCAGTAACGCCAGCCCTGGCGCTACGCCCATTCCAGCGAGCATCATGGTCTGAACAATCGGGATTTCCGCCGCCGTCGGAATGACAAACAAACAGCCCGCCACCGCCATCGCAATCACCCAAAACAGCGTGTTGCCGACGATGCCATCCGCATGAGGGAACAGCCAGACCCGGGCCGCACCGAGAACAAGCACCGCAAAGATGTACACCGGGATGGTGTTCCAGAACAGCGTCCACAGGGCTTTAACCCAGCGAGAAAAGAACGGTGCGGAAGTGGTCTCCGTTGGCATATCAACCGGAACAGGCTCGGCGCTGGCCGGCTCTTTCACCCATTTTTGTACCAGCGTTGCGACCACCAGCACCGTCGCTAAACCGGCCACCAGCCGAATCAACGTGAACTGCCAGCCGAGCACAAAGCCCATGAACACCAGCGTCGCCGGGTTCAGCAGTGGGTTTCCCAGCCAGAAAGCCAGCGCACCGCCCATGGATACCTGTTGACGGCGCATTCCCGCCGCCACCGGTGCCGCGCAGCAGGTACACATCATTCCGGGAAGAGAAAAGAGCGTGCCGAGTAGCGTGCCGCGAAAACGCGGTTGTCCGAGGGTACGCAACAGCCAGTCGCGCGGGATCAGCACCTGAATCAGCGAGCCGAGCAGTACACCCAGCACCGCGGCTTTCCAGACCGCAAGAAAGTAGACCGTCGCGTAATCCAGCGCGGCCTGCCACGGGCTGTCTGCCGCCTGCGCCAGAATCGATTTACCAATGTTGTGTGTATCCGCTGCGGTGAATGCTTTGCCGTAATACGGCTGCCATTTCACGTACCAGAGACCGACGATGACGACGAGGAAAAAGAGTGCAGGCTTCCACCACGCAAGTGGGGAAGATGCCTGTGAGGAAGACTGACCAGCCATACCATGCTCCAGGAAGGAAAAACAATGTGACGCAGGATGTTACGCCTGGCCCGCCGCCATTTCACGTAATTTTGCAGAGGTGATGATGTTCAGCCCCTGTTTTGCGGGCGAGAGCGCATCTATCAGCATGGCTTTGGCGACGTCGCGTGCGTCGATAGATTTCCAGTTTCCGGGCAGAAACGCAAACAGCGGCGCCATCAGCGATTCATTCAGGCGTCGATTTTCCCTGTCACCCAGCAGCATCGACGGACGTGCAATAGTGAGATGCGGCCAGTTCTGCGCGATCAACGCCTCTTCCATTTCACCCTTCACGCGATTGTAGAAAAACGGCGACCGGGCGTTCGCGCCGATTGCGCTGACCACCAGCATGTGGCGCGCGCCCAGCCGCTGGCCGGTGAGCGCGGTATCGACCACCAGCGTGTAATCGGCATGCACGAACGCCTCTTTGCTGCCAGCTTCACGCCTGGTCGTGCCGAGGCAGCAAAACACTATATCTACCGGGGACGTGACCGTTGCCAGCGCATCCGTGAGTTGCGGATCGTGAGGGTTAATCACACCGCCGGGCACCTCTTGCAACGGGCGTCGGGTGGCGGCGGTAATCTGCGTGATGCGCGGCTCCAGCGTCATCATCCGCAGTAAGTGCCCACCAACCAAACCGGTCGCACCCGTAATCAATACGTGACTCATAGGAACCCCTTTGCAGATTTATCCGTATGGTGAATGTCGGTGTATGAACCAAACTTAATATTCTCAGTCATTATCGACCATTACTGGAGAATTTACGTCTCTGAAACCAGAACAACGGAGGAAACATGAGCAAGAAAATTGCAGTCCTGATTACCGACGAGTTTGAAGATTCAGAGTTTGCCTCGCCTGCCGCAGAGTTCAAAAAAGCGGGCCATCAGGTTATCACCATCGAAAAACAGGCCGGTAAAACGGTCAAAGGTAAGAAAGGCGAAACCAGCGTCACCATTGATAAATCCATTGATGAATCGCGTCCCGCTGACTTCGATGCCCTGCTGCTTCCCGGCGGCTACTCGCCTGACCAGCTGCGCGGTGACGAACGTTTTGTCACCTTCACCCGCGACTTTATTAACAGCGGCAAACCGGTCTTTGCCATCTGCCACGGCCCGCAGCTTTTAATCAGCGCGGATGTCATTCGTGGACGCAAATTGACCGCCGTAAAACCGATTGTGGTGGACGTCAAAAACGCGGGCGGTGATTTTTACGATCAGGAAGTGGTTGTGGATAAAGACCAGCTGGTGACCAGTCGGACACCGGATGACCTTCCGGCGTTTAATCGCGAAGCGTTACGCCTGCTCGGCGTCTGAACCGCGTAACCAGTTCAGTTTCTTACCAAAACCCAGAGTGTTGTCCGTGAATTTCAGTTCATCAAGACGAATTTCCCACACCGGGGCGGACATCATTTTGGCGACGGGAAAACGGCGGTTGTAGCGCTGACGGGCATTTTCGCTTTCCTCTCCGGAAAGCAGCCGGATTTCACCCCGAAACTGCACGCCACGAATTAACGCCACCGTTTTCGGCTGGCCATTGACGGTACCTGCAACGGGTGCGCAATGGCCGCTCATTTGCGCGTGTCGGGTAGTTTCTTCGCTGAGAAGGTAGAACGCGACCTTTTCACGGTCGTAGAGATAAAATGCACAAGCTGCCCACAACTCGCCGTCCTTCGCTACGCTCCAGCTGACAACATGCTGTTTTTCCAGCCATCGACTGATAGCGGCCAGTGACTCCATTTTTGCTCTCCCGCGTGCTATGGTGCGCTCACCTTAACACAGGAGCCGGAACGTGTGCTGGTTTGTCTATTTGATTCGAAGCCCTGATAACCGTCTTTATACGGGGATTACAACCGACGTTGAACGCCGTCTGGCGCAGCATCAAAGCGGTAAGGGAGCGAAAGCATTACGAGGAAAGGGAGAACTGGCGCTGGCCTTCTCCAGAGAAGTTGGTGACCACTCACTTGCATTGCGCGTGGAGTATCAGATTAAGCAGCTGACGAAGCGCCACAAAGAGCGCCTCGTCGCCGGGGATGCCTCGTTTGACGCGTTGCTAGAGCGCCTCAGAGACGATTAAAGTGATCGCAGTATTCTACCTGGCCGTGCACGCCATTCAGCGCGTCATCCGCCAGCGGGCGCAGCTGGAATGCAGCTTCAGTGCCCGGCCAACGGCAGCGTAAATCATAACGGGCCGCCGGTTCAAAGCCCAGTTTACCGTACAGCGCAGGGTCGCCGAGCGTGACAACGGCGGCATAGCCGAACTCGTTCAGTGAATCGAGCCCTTCGTAGACCAGTTGACGGCCAATGCCCTGCCCCTGATACGCTTTATCAACGGCCAGCGGCGCCAGTCCGACCCACTGTAACTCTTCGCCCTCGATGCTTACCGGACTGAAGGCAACGTAGCCGACGACCTGTCCCTCGTCATCTGTGGCGACCAGACCCAATGTAATCAGGCCGTCTTCCCGCAGGGATTGCACCAATTCAGCTTCACCGTCGCGCTCAAACGAACGGCGCAGCAGGGCATCAATGCCCGGTGCGTCTATCCCAATTTCCACTCGAATCAGCATGGCTCACCTACCGATGTGTGTCTGGTTTGTGGCGGGTTCTGCTGCCCCGCCTCAACAAAGTCCGCCAGTTGCAGCAGCATGATACGCAGCGCCTTTGGCATCTGCTCAAGCTCAATGGCGTCCATCAGGTTTTTGACATACAGCCCTAATTCCGTGTCACCCTCAATCACTAAGCGGCGCTGGAAAAAGAGCGTGTCCGGATCCTGCTTGCGTGCCGCAATCATCAGCAAATCGCTGGCGTCTGCGCTGAAGCTCACATCGGCATCTGCGGAATCGCTGACAATCAGGCGGTCATTTTCTACGGAGGTGAACCAGCGCAGGCCAATATCGCGCACATCAATGCTTAACCAACGGCCTTCCAGAAAATCCAGTTCGCCTTCCGCTAACGCCTGGCGGAACTGCCAGCTTAGCACCTGTTCCAGTACCTGACGTTTTAAGGCGAACGGGGTGACTTTCACCGGGACGCTCATCAGAGTCGGGCCCATCTGTACCAGGCGTGAACGCAGTTTATCCAACACGAGCTTTACTCCCTCAATGCAATAGTCCGGTTATTCTGCCACAACCGCGAAACAACATAGCGGCGTAAATCAACAATTCTGTAAGAGGCTATGCCGCATTATTGGCACCATCAATCCGCTTTTAACTGCCTCAAATCAAAAATAGTCGACGATGGGTTAACTAAAATCCCAGTTCGTTAACAATCGCGGCCCTGCGGGTCGCTGCCTCAGGAAATATTATGGAGCTGCTCTGCCCTGCCGGAAACCTCCCGGCGCTTAAGGCGGCCATCGAAAACGGTGCCGACGCGGTATACATCGGACTGAAAGATGACACCAACGCCCGTCATTTTGCCGGCCTTAACTTTACCGAAAAAAAACTGCAGGAAGCGGTCAGCTTTGTACATCAGCACCGCCGGAAGCTACATATCGCCATCAATACTTTTGCGCATCCAGACGGTTATGTTCGCTGGCAGCGCGCGGTCGATATGGCCGCTCAGCTCGGTGCCGATGCGCTGATCCTCGCGGATATCGCGATGCTGGAGTACGCCACCGAGCGCTATCCGCACATTGAGCGTCACGTTTCCGTGCAGGCTTCTGCGACCAATGAAGAGGCGATCCGCTTCTATCATCGTAACTTTGACGTCGCCCGAGTGGTGCTCCCACGCGTGCTTTCTATTCATCAGGTTAAGCAACTGGCGCGCACCACGCCAGTTCCACTGGAAGTATTTGCCTTTGGCAGCCTGTGTATTATGGCTGAAGGCCGTTGTTTTCTCTCCTCCTGGTTAACGGGGGAGTCACCGAATACGGTTGGCGCGTGTTCTCCGGCGAAGTACGTGCGCTGGCAGCAAACGCCGCAGGGGCTGGAGTCCCGGCTCAATGATGTGCTGATTGACCGTTATCAGGATGGTGAAAATGCCGGTTATCCAACGCTGTGCAAAGGTCGGTACATGGTCGACGGGCAGCGCTTTCACGTGCTCGAAGAGCCGACCAGCCTCAATACCCTGGAACTGCTGCCGGAACTGCTCGCGGCAAACATTGCGTCGGTGAAAATCGAAGGCCGCCAGCGCAGCCCGGCGTATGTCAGCCAGGTGGCGAAAGTGTGGCGTCAGGCCATCGACCGCTGCATGGCCGACCCGCAAAACTTTGTGCCGCAATCCACCTGGATGGACACGCTCGGCGCGATGTCCGAAGGCACCCAGACCACGCTTGGTGCGTATCACCGTAAATGGCAGTAAGGAACGTGATGAAATATTCATTAGGGCCAGTGCTCTACTACTGGTCAAAAGAGACGCTGGAAGACTTTTACCAGCAGGCAGCCCACTGCAGTGCCGATACCATTTATCTCGGTGAAGCAGTGTGCAGCAAACGTCGCGCCACCAAAGTGGGCGACTGGCTGGATATGGCGAAAAGCCTGGCGGGCAGCGGCAAACAGGTCGTTCTGTCGACGCTGGCGCTGGTTCAGGCCTCTTCCGAACTCAATGAGTTGAAACGCTACGTTGATAACGGGGATTTCCTGATTGAGGCCAGCGACCTTGGCGTGGTGAACCTGTGTGCCGACCGTAATCTGCCGTTCGTCGCTGGACACGCCCTGAACTGCTATAACGCCGTGACCCTGCGCCTGTTACAAAAACAGGGCATGATGCGCTGGTGTATGCCGGTCGAGCTTTCCCGCGACTGGCTGGTGAACATGCTCAAACAGTGCGAAGAACTGGGTATTCGCAATAAGTTTGAAGTGGAAGTTTTGAGCTACGGCCACCTGCCGCTGGCGTACTCCGCCCGCTGCTTTACCGCCCGCTCGGAAGACAAGCCGAAGGACGAGTGCGAAACCTGCTGCATCAAATACCCTAACGGGCGCGATATGCTGTCACAGGAAAATCAGCAGGTGTTTGTGCTGAACGGCATTCAGACCATGAGCGGCTATGTTTACAACCTCGGTAATGAGCTGAAATCGATGGACGGCCTGGTGGATATGGTTCGCTTGTCACCGATGGACACCGATACCTTCGCGATGATTGATGCCTTCCGCGCCAATGAAAACGGTGCCGCTCCGCTCGCGCTCGAAGCGCACAGCGACTGTAATGGCTACTGGAAACGTCTGGCTGGACTCGAACTGCAGGCATAAAAAAAGCTCACTTTGTTAACGACGGTTATCGGTTTGTAATGCAGTATTAAAGATGCAGCTTTTCTGGCCGACGCAATTCTCCTGCGCGAGGCTGGAAGAAGACCTTCAATCTGATGACAATGCTGTAGCAAAGTGAGCCGTTATGACTGACAAAAATTGTGCATTCTCGGTGCTGGATCTGGCGCCGATCCCTCAGGGTTCTTCAGCGAAAGAAGCCTTTTCCCATTCGCTCGACCTCGCCCGCCTCGCGGAAAAGCGCGGTTACCACCGTTACTGGCTGGCTGAACACCACAACATGAGTGGGATCGCCAGCGCCGCGACCTCGGTGCTGATTGGCTATCTGGCCGCTAACACCTCGACGCTTCATCTCGGGTCTGGCGGGGTGATGTTGCCCAACCACTCTCCATTAGTCATTGCCGAGCAGTTCGGCACCCTGAACACGCTTTATCCAGGCCGTATCGATTTGGGGCTGGGGCGTGCGCCAGGCAGCGATCAACCGACGATGCGCGCCCTGCGCCGTCATATGGGCGGTGATATTGATAATTTCCCGCGCGATGTCGCCGAACTGGTTGACTGGTTTGACGCGCGTGACCCCAATCCGCAGGTGCGTCCGGTCCCGGGCTACGGTGAAAAAATTCCGGTGTGGCTGCTGGGCTCAAGCCTTTACAGCGCCCAGCTTGCTGCACAGTTGGGGCTGCCGTTCGCCTTCGCCTCGCACTTCGCGCCCGATATGCTATTCCAGGCATTGCAGCTCTATCGCACTCAGTTCAAACCGTCAGCGCGTCTGGAAAAACCGTACGCGATGGTCTGCATCAATATCATTGCGGCCGACAGCAACCGGGATGCGGAATTCCTGTTCACGACCATGCAGCAGGCGTTTGTGAAACTGCGTAGGGGCGAAACCGGGCAACTGCCGCCGCCGATTCAGAACATGGATAGCTTCTGGAGCCCGGGCGAGAAGTACGGCGTTGATCAGGCGCTCGGTATGTCTTTGGTGGGGGATAAAACGAAAGTTCGTCATGGACTGGAATCGGTGCTGCGTGAAACGCAGGCCGACGAAATCATGGTCAACGGACAGATTTTCGATCACCAGGCGCGTTTGCATTCGTTCGATTTGGCGATGCAGGTAAAAGAGGAGTTGTTGGGATAATTTTTGTTTGTTGCCCGGCGGCACTGCGTTTGCCAGGCCTACAGGTTTATTGCCACTTAGGCCCGGCAGCATTGCGCCGCCGGGCACTAACGATTATTGATACACTGGCAACACATTGAAGCTCGACAGGAAATGTACCACTACATTCCCGACCCCGAACAGCAGGATCAGCGCAATCATTGGCTTACCCCCCCATACGCGGAACTGCGGGCTACCAAAGCGCTTGCGTGATTTACGCGCCAGCAGCGCGGGCACAATCGCTGCCCAGATGGTCGCCGCCAGACCGGCATACCCAATCGCATACAGAAAACCGTTCGGCCACAGCAGGCCACCAATCACCGGTGGAACGAAGGTCAGCAGCGCGGTTTTAAAACGTCCGAGCGGCGCATCGTCAAACTTGAACAGATCCGCCAGGTAGTCGAACAGGCCCAGCGTCACGCCGAGGAATGAACTCGCGACGGCGAAGTTGGAGAACACAACCAGGAGCAGATCCAGACTGCGGCTGTTCAGCACGCCACTCAGCGCCTGCACCAGCACATCAATGTTACCGCCCTTCTGCGCAATGCCGATAAATTCCGGACGCGGAATATTCCCCATCGTCCCCAGCAGCCACACCGCATACAGGCCCAGCGCCAGCAGCGTGCCATACACCAGGCACTTCACGATGGTCTTAGGATCTTTACCGTAATACTTCATCAGGCTTGGCACATTGCCGTGATAGCCGAACGACGCCAGACAGAACGGCAGCGTCATCAACAGATACGGCAGATAGGTCGCGTGCTGTTCCGCCACGTTAAACAGCGTTGGGGACTCTACGTGGCCTAGCAGGCTGCCAAAGGTCAGGAAAAAGGTGATCACTTTCGCGCCGAGGACAATCGCCGTCATTCGGCTGACGGCTTTGGTACTGAGCCATACCACAAACGCGACCAGAAGCGCGAAGCCCAATCCGGCCAGACGCGGCGGTACATTCAATGGCATTTCACTCAACGTGTGGTGCAGAATCGAGCCGCTCGCCGAGATGTAGGCATAGGTCAGAATGTAGAGCACGAAGGCGATCGACAGCCCGTTGATGATGTTCCAGCGCTTGCCAAGCAAGTCTTTGGTGATGGTGTCGAAGCTCGAGCCAATGCGATAGTTGAGGTTTGCCTCGAGGATCATCAGCCCGGAATGCAACATGCAGAACCAGGTGAACACCAATGCCGCCAGCGACCAGAAGAACCACGCTCCGGACATGACCACCGGCAGCGAGAACATCCCCGCGCCAATAATCGTTCCGCCGATAATCACCACCCCGCCAATCAATGACGGCCGGGTTGCTGTGGTGGTCAATGTCGCCATAGCGCCTGCTCTCCAGAAGACAATAATCTAAATAGGTTTTATGCGCAGCACTGTACCAGTACATGAGTACAATTGAAATAAAAAAAGCCCCGATAATCAATACCGGGGCTGTATCGTTTACTTTACATCAGTAAACGCAGTTTTTTATCTGGCAATTACGCTTCGGTAGGACGACGACGCACTGGCGCATCATCACGACGTGGCGCACGGCTACCTTCGCGACGCTCACCGCTGAAACGGCCTGCACCACCTTCACGACGTTCACCGCTGAAGCGACGACCTTCACCACCACGACCGCCTTCACGACGCTCGCCGAAACCGCCACGACCACCAGCAGGACCACCGCGACGCTCACCGCCACCGGTGTGCGGCACTGCATCACCGACCAGCTGCATGTTCATCGGCTTGTTCAGGATGCGGGTGCGAGTAAAGTGCTGCAGAACTTCGCCCGGCATACCCTTCGGCAGCTCGATAGTCGAGTGGGTACCGAACAGCTTGATGTTACCGATGTAACGGCTGCTGATGTCGCCTTCGTTAGCGATAGCGCCAACAATGTGACGAACTTCAACGCCGTCATCGCGACCCACTTCAATGCGGTACAGCTGCATATCACCAACGTCACGACGTTCGCGACGTGGACGGTCTTCACCGCTACGCTCTGGACGGTCGCCACGTGGGCCACGGTCGTTACGATCGCCGCGCGGAGCACGGTCATTACGGTCGAAACGCTCGTCACGATCGCGGAACTCACGCTTAGGACGCATCGGTGCATCTGGTGGCAGGATCAGTGGACGTTCGCCCTGAGCCATTTTCAGCAGTGCTGCGGCCAGCGTTTCCATATCCAGCTCTTCTTCAGCAGAAGGCTGAATTTTTGCCAGCAGACCGCGGTACACATCCAGATCGCTGCTTTCCAGCTGCTGCTGAATTTTAGCGGAGAACTTAGCCAGACGACGCTCACTCAGCAGTTCACGGGTCGGCAGTTCAACTTCTGGAATAGTCAGCTTCATGGTGCGTTCGATGTTACGCAGCAGACGACGCTCGCGGTTCTCAACGAACAGCAGCGCACGGCCAGCACGACCTGCACGACCGGTACGGCCGATACGGTGAACGTAAGACTCGGAGTCCATTGGGATGTCGTAGTTAACAACCAGGCTGATACGCTCAACGTCCAGGCCACGGGCCGCAACGTCGGTCGCGATCAGGATGTCCAGACGACCATCTTTCAGACGATCCAGAGTCTGCTCACGCAGGGACTGGTTCATGTCACCGTTCAGCGCGGCGCTGTTATAGCCACTCTGTTCCAGCGCTTCAGCCACTTCCAGGGTCGCATTTTTGGTACGAACGAAGATAATCGCCGCATCAAAATCTTCTGCTTCCAGGAAACGCACCAGCGCTTCGTTCTTACGCATGCCCCATACAGTCCAGTAGCTCTGGCTGATGTCAGGACGGGTCGTCACGCTAGACTGAATGCGGACTTCCTGCGGTTCTTTCATGAAGCGACGGGTAATACGACGAATCGCTTCTGGCATGGTTGCAGAGAACAGAGCGGTCTGATGACCTTCTGGGATCTGAGCCATAATGGTTTCAACGTCTTCGATGAAGCCCATACGCAGCATTTCATCAGCTTCATCCAGTACCAGACCTTTCAGGCTGGACAGGTTCAGCGTGCCACGTTTTAAGTGATCGAGCAGACGACCTGGGGTACCGACAACAATCTGTGGTCCCTGACGCAGGGCGCGCAGCTGTACGTCATAACGCTGGCCGCCGTAAAGGGCCACAACGTTTACGCCGTGCATATGTTTAGAGAAATCCGTCATGGCTTCAGCAACCTGAACCGCCAGTTCGCGGGTCGGTGCCAGCACCAGAATTTGTGGTGCTTTCAGCTCTGGATCAAGGTTGTGCAGCAGCGGTAAAGAGAACGCTGCAGTTTTGCCGCTACCTGTCTGGGCCATACCCAGTACATCGCGGCCACCCAGCAGATGTGGAATACACTCTGCCTGGATTGGAGATGGTTTTTCGTAACCCAGATCGTTCAGGGCTTTAATGATGGAGTCGTTAAGACCCAGATCGGAAAAAGTAGTTTCGATAGTAGTAGTCTCGATGGTATCAGTCATGTAGTACACGTGCCTCGTAGATGGCGGCCAGTCTACATAACTCATCGTGAAATTGACCTGCAATTTTCATTGAAAAGTGTGAACCGGCTCAAATTTGGGTAATTAACGAACAATAAAGCCCTCACCCGTGAAGATGATGGCAATCAAAAAAGAATATGGTCTGATTTGTATGTTCGTCAGCTATTGCTGGTCCGATTCTGCCAGGTCATCTTGCTCCTGGCCCAAGAGCGCTAATTCCAACAATGCGTATCGGTGCTCAACAAAGTTATGAACGTTGTTAGCAACCGCCAGTTTGAACAGTGCCGTGGCGCTGTCCTTGTCCCCCAGACTTAGGTAATACTTACCTAAATAGAAGTTTGTTTCACTGAGATGTTCAGCGAGCGAGGTGTTATCCGTTGCGTCCGTCTTCAGGCGATCCATCAGCGTTGCTTCGCTAATGTCACCGAGATAGAACTCGACAATGTTCCATCCCCATTGCTCTTTGTCCGATTTTTCATAGCGCTGCTTGAGTGCTACGACAGCCTGCTTCTCATCGAGCTTCCGCTCAACGATGTATAGCCACAGACTACGGAAAGGATCATTGGGATCGTCTTGATAAAACGCCAGCAGATCATCTTGCGCTAACTTAGCGCGACCACCGTAATAAAGCGCGATGCCGCGGTTCAGATATGCGTAATTGTAAGTTGGATCAAGCTCAAGTACAGAATCAAACGCTTCATAGGCAGCATCAAAATTGCCTGCCTGCGTTAAATAAATGCCTAAGTAATTGAATACTTCAGGCATATCGGGTCTGATTGCCAGCGCTTGCGAGAAATCGTTACGCGCTAATGCCCTCAAACCGAGACTATCATACAACACTCCGCGCTCATATAAAAGCTGTGCGCGTTCATCATCGGATAAAGCCCGACTGGCAAGAATTTGTTCCATACGTGCCAGAATCACTTCTTGCTGCAATGTCGGTTGCAATGGCACCGCCAGGACTTCACTCTTACGCCAGGCAGAGGAGTTGCTGCATCCTGCCAGCGTGAGTGCTGTCGCAACGAAACACCAGCGCAAAAAAGGCTTCATTTCCCACTCCCGAAGACAACAATTGGATGAACGTCCTGTTCCCCGGCTGCTAACAAGCGTCCTGCCCGGAATGCGCCCTCCGCAAAGGCGGAGGGCTAATAGGCAACCTTACTCGCCCTGTTCCGCTGCCGGAGCTTCCGGCGCGGCTGCAGGCTGAGTCTGCTCAGTCGCTTCTTTAATGCTCAGACGGACACGGCCCTGGCGATCAACTTCCAGAACCTTAACCGGTACTTCCTGACCCATCTGCAGATAGTCAGTCACTTTCTCTACACGCTTGTCAGCGATCTGAGAAATGTGTACCAGGCCTTCTTTACCGCCACCGATAGCCACGAAGGCACCGAAGTCTACGATACGGGTAACTTTACCGTTGTAGATACGGCCCACTTCGATTTCAGCGGTGATTTCTTCGATACGGCGAATAGCAAACTGCGCTTTGTCACCGTCGGTCGCTGCAATTTTCACAGTACCGTCATCTTCGATTTCGATGGTAGTGCCGGTCTCTTCAGTCAGGGCACGGATAACAGAACCGCCCTTACCGATAACATCTTTGATCTTGTCTGGATTGATCTTGATGGTGTGAATACGCGGTGCGAATTCAGAGATGTCGCCACGCGGTGCGTTGATTGCCTGTTCCATTACGCCCAGGATGTGCAGACGCGCACCTTTAGCCTGGTTCAGAGCAACCTGCATGATTTCTTTGGTGATACCTTCAATTTTGATATCCATCTGCAGAGCAGAGATACCTTCGCGGGAACCCGCAACCTTGAAGTCCATATCGCCCAGGTGATCTTCATCGCCGAGGATGTCGGACAGAACAACGAAGTTATCGCCTTCTTTCACCAGACCCATCGCGATACCTGCTACTGCAGATTTCACCGGTACGCCTGCATCCATCAGTGCCAGGGAAGCACCACACACGGAAGCCATGGAAGAAGAACCGTTAGATTCGGTGATTTCAGAAACCACACGAACGGTGTACGGGAATTCGTCAGTGGTAGGCATAACTGCCAGCACGCCACGCTTCGCCAGACGGCCGTGACCAATTTCACGACGCTTCGGTGAGCCAACCATACCGGTTTCGCCCACGGAGTACGGAGGGAAGTTGTAGTGGAACAGGAAGCTGTCAGTGCGCTCGCCCATCAGTTCATCGATGTTCTGTGCGTCACGTGCGGTACCCAGAGTGGCAGTAACCAGCGCCTGAGTTTCACCACGGGTGAACAGGGCAGAACCGTGAGTACGTGGCAGTACGCCAGTGCGCACGTCCAGACCACGGATCATGTCTTTTTCACGACCATCGATACGCGGTTCGCCAGCCAGTACGCGGCTACGTACAGCGGTTTTCTCGATACCGTGCAGGATGTCGCCCAGTTCGTTAGCGTCCAGCGTTTCGTCTTCAGCAACCAGGGTCGCAATCACTTCAGATTTGATAGCATCAATCTGAGTGTAACGTTCCTGCTTGTCGGTGATGCGGTATGCATCGCTCAGACGAGACTGAGCCAGACCGGCAACGCGCGCATGCAGCGCTTCGTCGATGGCTTCTGGCTGCCAATCCCAACGTGGCTTACCGGCTTCTTTCACCAGGTCGTTGATGTTCTGGATAACGATCTGCTGCTGTTCGTGGCCGAACACCACGGCGCCCAGCATCTGGTCTTCGCTCAGCAGTTCAGCTTCAGATTCAACCATCAGTACAGCGGCTTCGGTACCGGCAACAACCAGGTCCAGTTTGCTGGTTTTCAGCTCTTCCTGGGTTGGGTTCAGTACGTACTGGTCGTTGATGTAACCCACGCGCGCAGAACCGATTGGGCCATTGAACGGAAGGCCGGACAGGGACAGTGCTGCGGAAGCACCAATCATTGCCACGATATCTGGGTTAACCTGCGGGTTTACGGACACAACGGTCGCGATAACCTGAACTTCGTTAATGAAGCCTTCTGGGAACAGCGGGCGAACCGGGCGGTCAATCAGACGCGCAATCAGGGTTTCGCCTTCGCTTGGACGGCCTTCACGACGGAAGAAGCCACCAGGAATTTTACCCGCAGCGTAAGTACGCTCCTGATAGTTAACAGTCAGCGGGAAGAAATCCTGGCCTGGTTTAGTTTTTTTCTGACCCACAACGGTAACGAATACCGCGGTGTCATCCATGCTAACCATAACGGCAGCAGTCGCCTGACGCGCCATCATGCCGGTTTCCAGTGTGACCGTGTGCTGGCCATACTGGAATTTACGAACGATCGGATTCAGCAAAATTTTATCCTTTCTAGATGAGTAACGGGACACCATTGGATGTGCCGTTCAAAGACCCGATCCTCTTGCATCCTCGCGACTAATGACAATCCTAACCAACGGTTAAGTCTCTCATTAGCCGCGCGAAACGCTGCAATGAAGATCATTTTTTTCAGCAATACAAACAATACATGAGTTTCATGTTAATTGCTGCCATCTGGTTGAAAAAAGGGGCCATAAAGGCCCCTCTTTCTGAAACTCGCCAGAACTAGCGACGCAGACCCAGACGCTCAATCAGCGCGGTGTAGCGTGCTACATCTTTACGTTTCAGGTAGTCGAGCAGTTTACGACGCTGAGAAACCATACGCAGCAGACCACGACGGCTGTGGTGATCTTTTTTGTGCTCAGAGAAGTGACCCTGCAGGTGGTTGATCTGTGCAGTCAGCAGTGCAACCTGAACTTCGGTGCAGCCGCTGTCGTTAGAACCACGACCAAACTCGGAAACGATTTTTGCTTTAGCTTCAACGCTTAGAGACATTTTAAACTCCAGATTTAAAAAGTAAAAAGGGTGCCGATCTCTAATTCAGCGACCCCAGGATTAACGTCTTCACACAGGCGAACCTTAGTTCAGACGTTAAGCGGCAATATTCTACCCGTAGCGACATGTTATCGCAAGACAGGCGATTATTGCGGATACTCGACGACCAGACGACGCGGCGCGACACGGCCTTCGTCATCAATCTCGCCCATACCGATGAATTTGCCGTCTTCGCCTTCCGTCACGCGCACCAGCCCGTGGACCTGCACGTCAGCAGTACGAACCGGATTGCCATTTTTGAAGTATACAGAGGACGTCAGGGGCAAATTAACAACCGGGAAATCTTCAGCCGGGCTGTCCATTGGCATCAACAGTGGATCCAGCAGCTGCGCCGCAGGAATGTTCTGCTCTTCAGCCTGCGAAACCAGCGCCTGCAAATGCTCCAGCGTCACCATTCTGTCGACCGGGTAACGGCTGACGGCCAGACGACGCAGCATCGTAACGTGCGCCCCGCAGCCGAGCTTTTCGCCCAGGTCATCAATGATGGTGCGAATATAGGTGCCTTTCGAACAGTGGATTTCCAGCTCCAGCTCATCCCCTTCGTGGCGAATAAACAGCAGTTCATACACGGTTATCGGGCGCGCTTCACGCGGGACGTCAATACCCTGGCGAGCGTATTCGTACAGCTTTTTGCCCTGGTATTTTAATGCAGAGTACATCGACGGCACCTGCATTGTGTCTCCACGGAAACTGTCCAGTGCGCTGGCAAGCTCGGTGGCGCTGAACGTCATCGGACGCTCTTCCACAACCAGGCCATCGGCATCTGACGTATCAGTACGTTGCCCCAGTTTCGCAATCACGCGGTAGCGTTTGTCGGAATCGAGCAAATACTGAGAAAACTTGGTGGCTTCACCAAGACATACCGGCAGCATACCGGTCGCCAGCGGATCCAGAGCGCCTGTGTGCCCTGCGCGGTTTGCGTTATAAAGTCGCTTCACCTTTTGCAGAACGTCATTGCTGGATGCGCCTTCCGGTTTATCCAGCAGCAGTACGCCATGAATGTCGCGACCACGACGACGGGGACGACTCATCAGTCCTCCTTGGTGTCATCCGGGTTCACACGACGTTCTTCGTCATGCTTTACCACGTTGGTCACGAGGTTGGACATACGCATACCTTCGACCAGCGAGTTGTCGTAGAAGAAGGTCAGTTCCGGCACGATACGCAGACGCATGGCTTTACCCAGCAGCGTACGGATGAAACCAGACGCATCCTGTAACGCACGGATGCCCGCTTTCACAGCGGCTTCATCTTTGTCGTTCAGGAAGGTTACGAATACTTTGGCATAAGCCAGGTCACGGGAGACTTCAACACCAGATACGGTGGTCATCAGGCCCAGACGTGGATCTTTAATTTCGCGCTGCAGGATGATAGCAATTTCTTTCTGCATCTCCTGGGATACGCGCTGCGGGCGACCAAATTCTTTCGCCATAATAAATTCTCCAGATAAAAGACAAAAAAGGGGCCAAAGCCCCTTTTTAGAATTATTGCCGGGTGGCGCTTCGAAGCCTGATGGCGCTAACGCTTATCAGGCCTACAAACCCAGGCCGTAGGCCCGGTAAACGTAGTGCCACCGGGCATTTCAACGATTAGTCGATGCTGCGCTGAATCTCGATGATCTCGAACACTTCGATCATATCGCCGACGCGTACGTCGTTGTAGTTCTTAACACCGATACCACATTCCATGCCGTTACGGACTTCGTTGGCGTCATCTTTGAAGCGGCGCAGGGATTCCAGCTCGCCTTCATAGATAACCACGTTGTCACGCAGGACGCGGATTGGGTTGTGACGTTTGACCACACCTTCGGTAACCATACAACCTGCGATGGCACCAAATTTCGGCGATTTGAACACGTCGCGAACTTCAGCCAGGCCGAGGATCTGCTGTTTCAGTTCTGGAGACAGCTTACCGCTCATTGCCGCTTTCACTTCGTCGATCAGATGATAGATGACGGAGTAGTAACGCAGATCCAGGCTTTCGGATTCAATAACACGGCGCGCAGAAGCGTCAGCACGTACGTTGAAGCCAACCAGAATTGCGTTGGATGCAGCAGCCAGGGTTGCGTCGGTTTCGGTGATACCACCTACGCCAGAACCGATGATTCTCACCTTCACTTCGTCGGTAGAGAGTTTCAGCAGAGAATCGGAGATCGCCTCTACAGAACCCTGTACGTCCGCCTTCAGAACGACGTTCACTTCGTGAACTTCGCCTTCGGTCATGTTGGCAAACATGTTTTCCAGCTTGGATTTCTGCTGACGAGCCAGTTTAACTTCACGGAATTTACCCTGACGATACAGCGCAACTTCACGCGCTTTCTTCTCGTCACGAACAACCGTTACTTCGTCACCGGCAGCCGGTACACCAGACAGGCCGAGGATCTCAACCGGAATGGACGGACCTGCTTCCACGACTTCCTGACCCAGTTCGTTACGCATCGCACGAACACGACCGTATTCGAAGCCACACAGAACGATGTCACCTTTGTTCAGAGTACCTTCACGAACCAGAACGGTAGCAACCGGACCACGACCTTTATCCAGGAAGGATTCGATGACTGCACCGCTTGCCATACCGTTACGAACGGCTTTCAGTTCGAGAACTTCAGCCTGCAGCAGGATAGCGTTGAGCAGATCGTCGATACCGGTACCTGCTTTCGCAGAAACGTGTATGAACTGGCTCTCGCCACCCCACTCTTCCGGCATGATGCCGTACTGGGACAGTTCCTGCTTAACGCGGTCCGGATCGGCTTCCAGCTTATCGATTTTGTTCACAGCAACAACTACCGGCACCTGCGCCGCTTTCGCGTGCTGGATTGCTTCGATAGTCTGCGGCATCACGCCATCGTCTGCGGCAACAACCAGAACCACGATATCCGTCGCCTGCGCACCACGAGCACGCATGGAGGTAAACGCGGCGTGGCCCGGGGTATCCAGGAAGGTGATCATGCCGTTGTCAGTTTCTACGTGGTAAGCACCGATATGCTGGGTAATACCGCCCGCTTCGCCGGAGGCTACTTTAGTAGAACGAATGTAGTCGAGCAGAGACGTTTTACCGTGGTCAACGTGACCCATGATGGTCACAACAGGTGCACGCGGTTCAGCCGCTGCGCCAGTGTCACGGTCGCTCATTACTGCTTCTTCCAGCTCGTTTTCACGACGCAGGATAACTTTGTGGCCCATCTCTTCGGCAACCAGCTGTGCGGTTTCCTGGTCGATGACCTGGTTGATGGTCGCCATTGCGCCCAGCTTCATCATTGCTTTGATGACCTGAGAGCCTTTAACGGCCATTTTGTTTGCCAGATCGCCAACGGTGATGGTTTCACCGATGATAACGTCACGGTTAACGGCCTGAGCTGGCTTCTGGAAGCCCTGCTGCAGAGCGGAACCTTTACGCTTGCCACCTTTACCACCACGAACAGAAGCGCGGGCTTCTTCGCGATCGGCTTTGGATTCAGCGTGCTTGTTGGCTTTCTTAGGACGAGGCGCTTTAGCAGTACGGGTACGGCTACGGCCGCCTTCGCTTTCACGATCGTTTTCATCTTCAGCCTGGCGCGCATGCTGAGAAGTGGTCACGTGATAATCGCTGTTGTCTTCAGTCGGCTCAGCCGCTGTATTAACACCGTTTTTCTCGTTTTCAGCGGCCATGCGGCGGGCTTCATCCGCAACGCGACGCGCTTCTTCTTCAAGCTTACGGCGCGCTTCTTCTTCCGATTTACGCTTCAGCTCTGCAGCTTCTGCTTCACGGCGGGCTTTTTCAGCCTGGGCGGTTTTTGTCATATCGTCGGTCTGTTGATTGCTCACTTTGTCTTTTTCCGCAACTTCACGTTTCGCTTTATCAGCGGATTCACGTTTAGCTTGTTCTGCGGCCTCACGTTCAGCTTTTGCCTGTGCCTCACGCTTGGCTGCTTCTTCAGCCTCACGGCGGGCTTGTTCTTCCGCTTCACGCTTCGCTTCTTCTTCAGCCAGACGGTCGGCTTCCTGCGGGTCACGTTTTACAAAGGTACGCGTTTTGCGGACTTCAATCTGCACCGATTTGCTCTTACCACCAGTACCCGGAACGCTCAGGGTACTGCGAGTTTTACGCTGCAGCGTCAGCTTGTCAGGCGCCGAGCCGTGTTCACGGTTCAGGTGTGCCAACAAGGTCTGTTTTTCTTGTGCGGTCACAGAGTCGTCAGCTTGCTTCGGGATGCCTGCATCAGCGAATTGCTGTACCAGGCGGTCCACGGAAGTCTGAATCTCTGCGGCCAGCGTTTTTACGGTTACATCTGTCATGCTGTTCCTTCCTGCTACAGTTTATTACGCTTCGTCGCCGAACCAGCAAATATTACGTGCGGCCATGATGAGCTCACCGGCTTTCTCGTCGGTTAAATCTTCAATATCAGCCAGGTCGTCAATGCCCTGATCGGCGAGATCTTCCAGCGTACAAACACCGCGGGCAGCCAGCTTAAATGCCATTGCACGATCGAGACCTTCAAGGTTCAGCAGATCGTCAGCCGGTTTATTATCACCGAGGCTTTCTTCCTGAGCCAGCGCCAGCGTAGTCAGTGCGTTTTTCGCACGTTCACGAAGTGCCTCAACGGTCTGTTCATCCAGTCCGTCAATTTCCAGCAGTTCTTTCATTGGCACATAGGCCAGTTCTTCCAGGCTGGAGAAACCTTCTTCTACCAGCACGGTCGCGAAGTCTTCATCAATTTCGAGATATTTGGTGAAGGTATCGATAGCCGCGTGTGCTTCCGCCTGATGCTTCGCATTCAGATCGTCAACGGTCATTACGTTGAGATCCCAACCGCTCAGCTGAGACGCAAGACGCACGTTCTGGCCGTTACGACCAATTGCCTGCGCCAGGTTGCCCGCTTCTACCGCGATATCCATGGTGTGTTTGTCTTCGTCAACAACGATAGACGCCACGTCGGCCGGAGCCATCGCGTTAATCACGAACTGCGCTGGGTTATCGTCCCACAGTACGATATCGATACGCTCGCCGCCCAGTTCAGTCGAAACTGCCTGAACACGTGCGCCACGCATACCTACGCAAGCACCAACTGGATCGATACGCTTATCGTTGGTTTTCACCGCGATTTTCGCACGGGAACCCGGATCGCGCGCTGCCGCTTTGATCTCGATAACTTCTTCACCAATTTCTGGCACTTCAATGCGGAACAGTTCGATCAGCATTTCCGGCTTAGAACGGGTGACGAACAGCTGAGCGCCACGCGCTTCTGGACGTACGGAGTACAGTACACCGCGAATACGGTCGCCTGGGCGGAAGTTTTCGCGCGGCAGCATATCTTCACGCAGGATCACGGCTTCAGCATTGCTGCCCAGATCCAGAGAGATGTTATCGCGGTTCACTTTCTTCACCACGCCGGTGATGATTTCACCTTCGTGTTCACGGAACTGATCAACAACCATCGCGCGTTCCGCTTCGCGGACTTTCTGCACGATAACCTGCTTCGCGGTTTGAGTGGTGATACGGTCGAAGGTCACAGATTCAATCTGGTCTTCAACATAATCGCCCACGTTCATGCTTTCATCTTCGTAGCGAGCAGCTTCCAGCGTGATTTCGCGGGTTGGCAGCGTAACTTCTTCGACCACGACCCAACGACGGAAAGTGTCAAAGTCACCGCTCTTACGATCGATGCTAACGCGAACCTCAATTTCTTGTTCGTATTTTTTCTTTGTAGCCGTTGCCAGGGCGCTTTCCAGCGCTTCGAAAATCTTCTCGCGCGGCAGCGATTTTTCATTGGAAACGGCTTCAACAACAGCCAAAATTTCTTTGTTCATCGGGGCCTTTCACCTCAATCCAGACTGTTAAAAGTGGGGAACCAGGTT
>Ga0160467_100296_pt1 | contig 57373 bp, 49 predicted proteins | sample HID1972I_E11MG_FD_108221 | JGI IMG/M metagenome (GOLD analysis project Ga0160467, IMG submission 108221) | Enriched pill bug-associated microbial communities from UW Madison campus, WI, USA - HID1972I_E11 MG | ecosystem: Host-associated > Arthropoda: Insects > Digestive system > Unclassified ... | reverse complement strand
GCTCAAGCTTCGTGCGATGGATGTTTAATCCGTTTGACATATAGAGCGTGAATGATTGTCTCTCTCCCTCGACAAAGTCAAAGCGTGCGATACTGCCCATAAACAAGGTTTGTCCTTCATTCAACTGATAGACAAGTGGCTTGATCGGTTTATCAGGAAGCACTGTTCCTAGGAAGCTGCGCGGAACAATTTCCGTCATACGACTGCTATACACAATACCAGGCGTATCAATGATTGCTTTACCGTCATCAAGTGGAATACGTACAGCGTCTAGCGTCGTTCCTGGATAACGCGACGTTGTCAGCTCCTGCTCCAAATCACTGTAGTCATGGATTAAGCGATTAATTAATGTAGATTTACCAACATTCGTCGCTCCGACAACATAAACATCTCGACCGTCGCGATGTTTTTCGATTTCATCGATCACGCGATCAAACCCAATATTCCGCTTAGCACTACATAACACGACTTCAACGGTGCGCAAACCTTCATTCTTCGCTTGTTGTTGAACCCAATTGCGAATTCGATTCATATTGATAGATTTGGGTAACAGATCAATTTTATTAACGACAAGCAGCACAGGGTTGTTTCCAACAAATCGTTGCAAGCCAGAAATTAAGCTACCTTCAAAATCAAAAATATCTACAATATGAACGACTAATGAATTCGTATTGCCGATCCCACCTAACAGACGTAAAAAATCATCCTGATCAAGCGCTACAGTCGAAGCTTCGTTGTAATGCTTAATTCGGAAACAACGCTGACAAATGAGTGGCTCCTTTTGTAATGCTGCCTCAGGCACGAAACCTGGCAGCTCTTTTTTCTCCGTTTGGATGCGAACTCCACAACCAGCACAGCTTAAATGTTCCGATAAATTTTGTTGCTTCACTAACTATTCCTCCTCTTGCCATAAGCCGCGCTTACGCAGCTTCGCAATCGCAATACGTTCTAGTCTGCGATTAACCTTAGTCATCATGCCTTCATCCTTTGGTGAAATCGGTGCTACTAGAACCGTATGCAGTCCCATGCGATTCCCACCAAAAACATCTGTCATCAACTGATCGCCAACCATTAATGTTTGACTTGCATCGAGCTTAAGCAGCTCTAGCGCTCTTTGAAATGCCCGCTGCGCCGGCTTGCGCGCTGCGTGAATGTACGGTAGCCCTAACGGAGCAGCAAATGCTCCTACTCGACTATCATTATTATTCGAAACGATGACAACATCAATTCCTCTTTGCTTCACGGTTGCTAGCCACTTCACTAGCTCATCAGTAGCAAGCGGAGCCTTCGCTCCAACTAACGTATTATCCAAATCCGTTATCAATCCTCGAATTCCTTGAGCGTATAGCTCGTCTAGCGGAATATCGTAGACTGACTTCACTCTTAACTTTGGAAGAAACACCTCAACCATTCAACGAACTCCTTCGCTCTTTGTATCTTACGAATATACCATAAATTCAATTCGAAGCAAAACAAAATCCCGTCCGCATGCTAAGCTTGCGGACGGGAGATATCAGTGCACGCATTTACTTCCAAACCTCTTCTATAGGAAGTTCAAAAGCCCAACTTTGATCTTTTTGAACAGATACTATATATAATAGAAGAAATAAAACAAAAAGACTACTGTTTTTTATTTTTTCCAAGCTTTCTTTACACGCTCAATATCGTTTCTTACCTGCTCTACATTATTTTCATTCATTACATCTTTGCTGTAATGTGCCGCTTCAAAATAATAAAGCAGTTGATCTAGCTCCTGTTGTAAATTAGGATAGTGCGCCTTCCATTGCTCGATCGTCTCACGCATCGTCGATGTTTCACGAACTGGGAGTCCGATTCGTTTACCTTTACGCAGTAATCGGTTAATCTCTAGCACAATCATTTGATTGTGTGAGTAAGAGATGTATCGAACATTACGCAGTCGTAACAAGACAAGCTTACGATATCGAATGATCGTCACAGCTGCAATCACAATTAGAATTAATGCACAGCTCCACCAGATTGCATTTCTTTGTGAATTGGTTAGGTTCCACCCTTCATCAACAGGCTGAATCTGCTCATCAGTTGGCGCTGGCGCTGGCAGAAGCTCGCTAAGTAGACTTTCTGGGGAGTCCGACCCGAACTGCTGTGGAATAGAAAAACCAGGCGTTGGCTCGAATGCGACCCAACCATAGCCATCAAAGTAAATTTCAACCCAAGAATGGGCATCAGCATTACGAATGGTATATGTGCCGCTTGTATCAGCCTGCATCTGTTCCATCATATACGGATTGCTGTCATACATCGCTTCAAGCTCATTAGAGCCTGCTGTGTACCCAATAACCCAGCGAGCCGGCATATCTAACGTTCTAGCCATAATGACCATTGCCGTTGAAAAGTAATCGCAATAACCTTGCATAAGCTCGAATAAAAACTGATCAACAAAATCATCGGAATCTCCGGACAACAAAGATAGATCAGGCTTATTCGTATACGAATAATTCATACGTAAATGCTGCTCAAGAAGCAAAGCACGCTCATAATCGTTACTTCCAGCCTCAGTAACAGTCTGCGCAAGCTCATATACACGTGCTGGCACGACATCCGGTACAGATAGGTATGCATTCTGCGCTTCTTTATCATCAAGACTGGACTGAAGTCCAAAAGCAGCCTCACTTTCCTTCAACCCTTGCTGATCAATAATAAGCGCAGCAGAAATCAACGTATAGCTCGTAATTGGTAAAAAATTTTCTTTCGTTGCTGCAACAATAGAGGACGTTGTTGGATTCCACGTATGATCATCAAGTTTATAATGATTAGGCAGTATTTCTATTCGCTGTTCCTCATCAGGAGCCGAAGCATCGTAATGCATTTCCTGTAATTGAAAAGGAGTGCCATTAGCAAAGAGTGCAAGTTGCTGTTCCTCACGATGAACAGTGATCTTCTGCTCTACCTCTGCATATTGGGCTAATGGCTCACGTTCCGAAGTGAACGGATACAACGTTCGAATCGACTCTACCTGTCCTATGTCATCATCAATCCACCCTTTTCCGTCATAGGTAGCCTTTGTCTCTCCTTTTAAGTACCCCTTCTGACTTGTCGTTACCGTCAACGCTGGCGAATAGTCAAAATTAAATCCGCCTCCAAGCTGTGAGCTGTCTCTACTATAGCCCGAGCTGCTAAGCAGATCAGATGGAGTAACCCCACCATAGCCTTTTTCTCCTAAAAAGGCTGGCACAGATTCTCCTTTCGATTTTTTCCATAGCGCATACGGGTCCTCAAGCAATGGTGGTCCATACGGCAAGCTAATTCCGACCATCGTAATAACTGATAATACAGCAATAAATGGTACAAAAACTGCCAGCGGACGCTTCATAAGCTTGCTGAAGGTACGCTCATCCAATGAGCGGTAATGCAGCAAGGTATGCCATAGCAAGAAAATAACAACAAGCAGCACAACATTCATCCAAAGCTTTAGCGGCGAGAAGGAATCCCTTATCGTAACGATTAGCAAACCTACAGCGAAAACAACAATTAATCTCCGCTTATTAACAACAAATCGTTCTAGCAGCAATAAAATAAGTACGACTGCCATCGTAATCTCAACGAAAGGATGTAGGATCGGAATTCGTTCAATCATACGTTCGATAAGTTCCGGTTCAGGCTGTCGATGCCATGTTACGCGAAACGTAACAAGAACAGCAATACATAGATCCATCGGCATGCGAAGCATTATATGACGCTTAGGTAATATGATGTTGATTACAGTTATAATCCCGAGCGTCCAATAAATCGAGCGGTATGTATCCTTCCACCAATACCCTTCGAAAACCGACAATATATCGATGATAAACAAAACTGCGAGCAATGGGAGCAATCCAGAGAAACGAGATTGGTTTATACTCATCAACCTTCACCTCCTGCCGCTGCCGACCACTCTATATGATTGGACAAGTCATGGAACGGAACGCCCGCATAGGCAAATGATTGTGAGGCTATGCTATGCAACTTAAGTTTAGACTCTGTTCCCGGACTACTATAAAAAACAATAGGTAGAAACCCTTTTTGCTTCAGTACCGTTGCAGCTGCCAGCATATCCTTTGATGCATCTGAAGTAACAATCATAACCGTGCTTGCTAGTGGAAGCTCTAACACCGCGCGTTGAAGCAATAGACTTAGTGGACGATCACCGTCCGGTTCAACTGTTACGAGATGCTTCATCGATTGCCAGTAGCCTGCTGTTCCTTGGAAATGACTGCTGCTCCACAGCTCTTTGCCTGGAGACAGCAAAGTAAACAGTTGTTGCTGCTGCATCCCATATTGAAGCAGCGATGCGCTGATCGACACTAACACTTCAAAATAATCTTCTTCTGAAGAGGCGGATGTGTTTCCCTTAAAGCGATCAAGAATTACAATCCCTTTAGGCATCGCTTCTTTTTCAAAATCTTTGGATTTCCATTGACCCGTCCGCGCAGTCGCATTCCAATGTACACGGCTTAAGCGATCACCATGTACATAATCTCGAATACCGCTTTGCTGGTTGCTTTCTTTCGCATATCGATCCATGGAATGTAGATGGAACTGTCCCTTCCTTCCACTAAGCAGCTGCTCCCAATTCATATCGTTCAATATTCGAGGCAGAACTTGAATATGATTCTCTTGTTTAAGTGATCTTTTAAACTCAAACAAGCCAAATACATCAAAAGTCGAGCAAGCTAATTGATCAAAATGATAAATTCCCCGCTTTATATCCGAAATTTGATAGATCCATTCGACTTCTCGGAACGAATTAGGAATAACTGTTCCTTTAAAGGGAAGGATGTGTCCATTATGTCTAATCAATGTATCTTCGATTTTCATATAGGGCATTGGCACGATGCTTCGATGCTCCAAGCGCACGGCAACGTTGATCGTTTGCCCTGCCATAAACTGCTGGTCATTAGAACCGACAGCCCTTATTCCAGTCAGCTTACGCATGCCGAGAATACTTATTAATAATAGGTACAGCAATAACGCGTTCAGCACGCCAAACAAAAGAACAGAGCTTCGGCCTCCTTGAAACAAATAAAACAGTAAACTAGAACAATAACATGAAATCAATACAAGCCATCTTACTTTTGTCATATGACTCCCCCCTATCTAAGCACAGATAGCGGAATAGGGATTGTTTCCAGCAGCTGCATCAGCACTTGTTCCGTTGTTACTCCTTGCATTCTTGCCTCCATGCTAGGAAGCACGCGATGTCCGATAATATGCTGAAAAAGAACCTTTATATCATCAGGAATGACGTAATCACGCTGCTGTAAAAAAGCTCGTGCTCGCGCAGCCTTTGCTAAGGAGATGGAAGAACGAGGGCTTGCCCCTAATCGCAAATGAATATGACCTCGTGTTCCATGAATTAACTGCATAATATACGATGCAACGGAATCATCAAGATGCACCGCATCAACATACTTTCTAATTTCGATAAGTTCATTAATCTCAATACATGGGGTAATATGATCTGATGGATGAATACGATCTATATTTTGAATCATAGCTTGTTCATCCATAGCAGATGGATAGCCGAGCGATAGCTTTAACATAAAACGATCTAATTGAGCTTCTGGTAAAGTATACGTACCTTCAAACTCAATAGGATTCTGTGTGGCGAGTAAGATAAATGGCTCTGGAAGCTTGTAGCCCTCTCCATCTACCGTCACATAGCCTTCCTCCATTGCTTCAAGCAACGCAGATTGCGTTTTCGTTGTTGCCCGGTTAATTTCGTCAGCAAGCAGCACGTTCGTATGCACAGGTCCACTTCGAAAAACGAACCGCTGTTCGGCCGGATGGAATATCGATAGTCCGGTAATATCTGTTGGAAGTAAATCAGGATTGCATTGAATACGTCGGAATTGTCCACCTAATACTGTTGCTAGTGATTTGACAAGCTGCGTTTTACCTGTGCCTGGAACATCTTCAAGTAGTACATGACCGCCGGCAAGGACTGCTATTAATAATCGCTCAATTTCACTTTCTTTTCCGAGAATTGCTGTACGTAATTGGTGCAAAATTTGATTACAAGCCTGCATGGCAATTGAACGATTGTTCATAAGATTTCCTCCTAATTCCTAATCATTTCAAGCTGCGTGATCTAGGCTGTCTATTCAATTATAGAGCAATTAAATGTGGAGTTATATCAAAAACGTATTAATTCTTATTTATTGTAAATAATTACAATTTTCATTGTTAGTTTATCTAAATGTAAAAACTTGCACCCTGCTCGTAGGACGATGCACAGAATCCAGTTTACATAATACTATGTAGTATTCCCCGAAATTTCAAGCAGAAAGGTGTGTGAGCATTTGTCTCAGCTACATTATTTTTTAACGGGCAATACCGCACAAGGACATATGAGTCTCATCCCTGAAACATTACAATCAATGACGTACTTATGCTTAATCGACGGACCGTATTTATCAGACAATAGTGAAATTATGGAACGATTTTACAAGTCATTAAAAGATGAAAGTGATGAGTTAGAGCTAATTCATCATCCGTCTGATCCTAAGCATTTAATGGGGATGATATTCCCATCGATTAAGCTTGCTATTATAAGCTCTACTCCGCCTCATCGTATATCGGGAGATCAGCATCAAGGACCAGTCACGACATTGAATGTGTACGATTTTTATAAGATGGATGCGATTCATGCACAGCAATCTACGATTGACGCTTTAACAACTCGCATTGCAGAGCTGCACCAAGAAGCTTATAAAGGCTATGCAGAGGCTTTAAACATACATGACGAATGGGAAAAAATATATATCGACCAAAGCAGCTTTAAAGCAGCAAATGAGTATGCGGACCAACTCGTGCTTAAACTTTTCCCTGATGACGAGCTTCGCAGTAGCACACCGCTTGTGAAGCATCGTTTTTTAGGAGCAGCCACTCCGAAAGGTGCTGTTGACTTTGTACCAGAGCTTACTGCAGGGCTAAAGCGTTACTTGATTAAGGGACGACCAGGCTCTGGTAAATCAACCTTGCTACGAAAGTTAGTTGCACGCGGTACGGAGCTTGGCTATAACTTAGAAATATATCAGTGTGGACTTGATCCGAACAGCTTGGATATGCTCATCTGTCGCGAACTAGGCTTTGCGATCTTTGATAGTACAGCTCCGCATGAATATGAGCCATCACTGGATACGGATGAAGTTATTGATATGTACGCAATATCCATCGATCCGACAACCGATGATCGGTTTAAACATGAAATTGCCGAGGTAGCCACTCGCTATCGTGAGCAAATGAAGAAAAGCAATAATGCGCTAAAAGAGGCAGCAAAGCTGGAGCATAAACGTACCAAGCTGACTAGAGCAGCTTTAAATATAGATAACTTAATTGAGATCGAAAACTTAATTACCCAAAGCATAAAAGCATTGTATAAGAACGCGAACAATAGTATGAAAAGTTAGTGAACACTAATGTTCTCGAATGTTCCGTGGATAGCTCCCCGACTATCTATGCAATGAGGTCACTCTGATCGTGTGATCGTGTTTAGTACGATTATTTGTATAACTGGCTGATTGTTAAGCCGTTGAGCGTTCTTTTTTTGTTTTTGTACGATTTATCATATAACTCGAATTGATTGCTAAGGTTTGTACCGTGTTTTGTACGACTATTCGTACAACTTAACCAATTACTGAGGCTCTTGGTTTGTTTTTGTACGACTTTTCATCCAATACGGCCGTTTGTTGGTGTATCCTCTACAAATTGTACGATTTTTCATACAATATGACCGATTGTTGGGTACATCCGTTACACGTTGTACGACTATTCGTACAACACGATCACAGTACGTACTTTTAAGTATTCCTATGCACAAAAAAGGTGTTCAGATGGTCAATTAAAACTGACCTTTCTGGACACCTCTTTATATACGCTTATATGCTGCTTGCCTTGCTATCCTTTTGGCTTAACGATCAGAGCGGCTAAAAACGAGAATATAATGGCTGACGAGATCCCAGCACTTGTCAACTTAAATATTCCCGAGATGACCCCGACCCATCCTGTTTCATATAACTCGGTTAATGCACCGTGCACTAAGGCATTACCAAAGCTTGTAATGGGTACGGTAGCACCTGCGCCCGCAAAATCAACAAGTGGCTCATACCAGCCTAAGCCGTCGATAATCGCTCCCGCTACGACAAGGATAGACATCGTATGCCCTGGAGTAAGCTTCGCTACATCGAACATCAATTGCCCGATTACACAGATAAGCCCACCGACGATAAATGCCCACACATATATCATTCAATCCACCCCCTTGCCTTTTAATGCAACAGCATGAGCGATGCACGGAATGCTTTCGCCTTGCTGGAACGATAGCGGTGAAAGCAGTGCGCCAGTCGCAACGACGAGCACACGACGTAAATGCCCTTTGTTCAGTTCATCAACAAGATGACCATAAGTAACGACAGCTGAACAGCCTGCTCCGCTTCCTCCAGCTTGTACAGGCTGTTCAGACACGTTATAGATCATCAATCCGCAATCATCGAATTGCGTCGTTTGAATTGGAACCTGCTCTTTAAGCAATAAATCTGTCGCAATCGGATGGCCGACAGAAGCCAAATCACCCGTTACAATGAGATCATAATCCTTTGGGGTTCGATTCATATCATTCATGTGCGCAATAATGGTATCAACTGCAGCTGGAGCCATTGCCGCTCCCATATTGAACGGATCGGTAATACCCAGATCAATGACTTTGCCAATGGTTGCCGCTTCAATTGCAGGGCCATCGCCGTCTAAAGCAATCACGGCTGCACCTGCGCCTGTTATTGTGTATTGTGCTGTTGGAGGCTTTTGTGCTCCGTATTCTGTTGGATAGCGAAACTGTTTTTCCACTGTACAATTATGACTGCTCGCTGCAGCCATTCCTTTTTTCACCGCACCCGTGCTGACTAGCTGCGCAACGATTGCTAATGCTTCCATTGAAGTAGAGCATGCGCCAAATACACCTAAGTATGGAATGCCTAATTCTCTGGCAACAAAATTATTAGTAATTATTTGATTAAGTAAATCGCCACCGACGTAAATTTGCAAATCATCTTTTGTAAGATTTTTTTTAGTTAAAGCTAACGACGTTGCTTCCGATAGCAATTGGCGCTCTGCTTTTTCCCATGTTTTTTCATTAATATCAAGTGAATCATAGCATTTGTCAAAGCTGTCCTTCAGCGGCCCTTTTGCTTCGTCGGGCCCAACAATTGTCGCGGTACTAATAATATGAGGCTGCCTTTCGAACTTCCATGTTTGTTGACCCGTCAGCATGTCAATGTCCTCCTATCCCGAAAACGATATAGGCAATCCCAACGAAAAATGCAGCGACAGTACCGAAAACGATAACCGAGCCCGCCAGCTTAAACATATTACCACCAACCCCAAGTACAAGTCCTTCGCTTCTATGTTCAAGGGCAGCGGAGCAGACAGAGTTGGCAAAGCCAGTTACCGGTACAGCAGAGCCAGCACCTGCAAACTGTGCAAATCGGTCATATATTCCAAGCGATGTCAAAATAACAGAAATCAAAATTAAAGTTGCTACTGTTGGATCAGAAGCCTGTTCTTTGGACATTTTGAAAATATACATGTATAACTCTGTAATGCCTTGCCCAGCACAGCATATCGCCCCGCCAATCAGAAACGCCATAATACAATTTTTTAACAAGCTGCGCGGCGGCTCCTTCGTTTTAGCAAAGTTTTGATATTCAACAGCGCTTAGATTAGATTTTGAGTATTTTGTAGGTTTACGTTTTTGTTTACTCATCATTACCCTCCTTACTTTCACCATTATTGTTTACCACTTAAAAAAAAGTATGTAAAAAAAGATGCCGCTCCATGAGTTGGAACAGCATCTTAATATAAGTTGGATATAAATTTGAACGCAACACAGATGAGCACTTAAATATTCCTACTGATCGAGGAGCCGTTGGAGATATTGTGCTCCGCTAGAGATATCCCCTTCTATATAAAGGTTCAAAACGTTCGGCTTTCAGGACCAAGAAGATGGCACGATATTAGAAATCGAGTAGCGCAGCGTACGGGGGTGGTACGTGAGCAACGCAGTTTTCGCTAGCGTTCAAGATTCGACGTCGAATACACTACAGCGCAAATCATCGTCATCAAAGTCGTACGGTTTGAACTACCTCTCTAATGAAGGTTCAAAACGTTCGGCTTTCAGGACCAAGAAGATGGCACGATACTAGAAATCGAGGAGCGCAGCGTACGGGTTTGGTACGTGAGCACCACAGATTTCGGTAGCGAGACATATTCGACGTCGAATCCACTACAAAGCGCTACATCGTCATCAAAGTCGTACGTTTTGAACTACCGCTCTACCGCTTAATGATCATTACGCCTTTTGCTTCTAGATCAACATCCCCGCTAACTACAGCATCAGTCAGAAGATCCACACCTGCAACCTCGCCCAAATTCACAGTTGCTTCTTCAGCATTATGATTAAGCACAAATAAATAACGATGCTCACCTTTCACACGCTCGGTAACTTCAACGCCAGCAACTGGCTCAACAAGTGGCTTAATTCCGCGCTGATCAACGATTGTCTTCACTAGATCAGATAAAAAGTCATCGTCGCCATTCGTAGCAACATACCATGCATCACCTTTGCCAAATGCATTGCGTGTTAGCGTAGGCATTCCTTTATAGAAATCTGCGCCGTAGGTTGCGAGCACTTCTGCACCTTCACTATGGATGAGATCACATAGAACGTTACAGGAGTACTTTCCACTTAGTTCCCCATAAGCTTCATTCATTACAATTTCATTGCTTTGAGTTGGCAGCAAAGCATCGATTTCTTCTGCCCAGACTCCAAGTACATTACGCAGTTTACCAGGATAACCGCCAATCGTTACGATGTCATTTTCATTAACGATGCCACTAAAGAATGTAGTAATAAATGTACCGCCATTAGCGACAAACGCTTCAACCTTTTCTGCAAATCCAGGCTTCACCATGTACATAACAGGTGCAACTACAATCTCATATTCATCAAATTGTTCCTCAACGCTAATCATATCCGCTTGAATGTTATGTTTGAAAAAGGCATTGTAATAACGATGCACCTGATCAACATATTTTAAATCAATCGTAGGTCCGCTTGTTAGATCTAGCGCCCAGCGATTTTCCCAATCGAACACAATACCTACCTTAGATTGATGTCGTGAATCAAGCAGCTCATCACCAAGCTTTACTAGCTCACTGCCTAGCTCGGCACATTCACGGAATACGCGAGTATGTTCATGTCCTACGTGCTCAATCACTGCCCCATGATACTTTTCACAAGCCCCGATCGAACGACGAAGCTGGAAAAACATCACAGTATCTGCTCCGTGTGCTACTGCTTGATAGCTCCACAATCTCATCACACCTGGACGCTTCAATGAGTTGTATGGCTGCCAGTTTTGCTGACTTGGCGTTTGCTCCATCAACATGAAAGGCTTACCGCTTTTCAATCCACGCATAAGAGCGTGCGACATAGCCGTAAAGCTGAACGGTGTATCAAGTGACGGATAGTTGTCCCATGATACGACATCCATCTCTTTTGCCCATTTAAAGTAATCAAGTTCAGGATATGTCCCCATCAGATTCGTCGTAATCTGCACATCCTTGGAATATTGGCGAACCGCATCATGTTCAAGCTTAAAGCACTCAAGCAAACTGTCGGATTGGAATCTACGATAATCAAGAGAAATTGTCTGGAAGTTAGTGCGATTGCCTGCCCATTCCTCACTGATCGCGTTAGGAGGAACGATTTCCGCCCAATCATAGAATGTATGACCCCAGAATGCAGTGTACCACGCTTTGTTCAATGCTTCGATCGTGCTATAACGCTGCTTTAGCCATTCACGGAATGCTTCAGCACAATTATCACAATAACAATAACCGCCATATTCATTCGAGATATGCCATACAACAAGTCCTTCATGGGAGCTATAGCGTTCAGCAAGCCTAGAAGCAAGCGCAGTAGAGTATTTACGATAAGTCGGGCTGTTCGGACAAGAATTGTGTCGTCCTCCGAATTTGCGTTTACGTCCTTCGTAGTCAACACGGGTCACATCTGGATAGCGATGTGCCATCCAAGCTGGGTGATGCGCAGTGCTTGTAGCAAGGCAAATATAAATATTATCCTTCGTCAAACGCTCAATGATAGAGTCAAGACGTGAAAAATCATACGTATCCTCTGAAGGCTGTATCGCTGCCCATGAAAAAACGTTTACGGTAGCAATATCTATATTCGCTAGCTTGAACATGCGAATATCCTCTTCCATCGTCGCTGCATCCCATTGCTCTGGGTTATAGTCGCCACCATACCACATCTTAGGCAATTTCTCATTAATCATCAACAGTTCTCTCCTCTTCTATAAACAGCGAAGAGCCCATTGCTGGGCTCTTGCCTTTACGATATTTCTATTACTTAGACCACATTTCAACACGTTTCTTAATTAGCTCTGAATACTCAGCGTTCATTTTAGCAACGTTGATTTTATCAAGCTCAGCCATGAACTCATCGTAAACTTTATCGAAATCAGCTGGCTTAGCAAGAATCGCTTGAGGAATGTATTTCTTCATAATATCTTGAGATTTTTGGAAAATTACGTTTGCTTCAGAAGCAGTATCGAAACTAATTGTCCAACCTGCACCGTATGCACGCTCTTCGAACTCATCATCAGATGGCCAGAAGTCTTTGTACACTGTTTTACCGTAAGCAGCAAGTGTTTTCTTATCTGCTTCAGAGTATTGAGCAATGATTTGATCTGGGAAGTTCGTTGTGTAGTAGTTGCCAGTTGAATCAAGCACACCATCACCATAACGAGCAGACATAAAGTAGTTACCAATACCTGTTTGTTTTTTGAATGTGTTATTATCGTTAACTTTCATATCTTGATATTCTGGATCGATGACACGTTTGCCATCTGCATCAACTGTGTAATGTTGACCTTCAATACCCCAGTTTACAAGAACTTGACCTTCTTCAGAAGCTAGGTAATCTAGGAATTTAATAATACGTACAGGATCTTTCGCATCTACAGTAATACCGATACCATAGCTCGCTAGGTAACCCGTACCCATGAACGATGCATCTTTATAATTTTCATCAAGTGTTACAGGGAAGTTAGCATAAGTTTGCTCGTATTTACCTTCAGCTTTCAAAGCATTTTCTGCTTCAGCATAATCCCAATCTTGGTCGATAATACCTAGTACACGACCAGAAGCGATTTTAGATTTGTATTGATCATACTTTTGAACGAAAGACTCTTTGTCAAGCAAGCCGATATCGTTCATATGGTTCAACCAACGGAAGTATTCTCTTTCTTCAGGACGTTGGTAGTGCATTACAACTTCATACGTATCTTGGTCTACATAGTACTCACCATCATCAGGAGCACCTGTTGCATAGAATGCAGGGTTTGTAACGGAAATTAGAATTTGCCATTCGCCACCATTTAGAGAAAGACCGATACGAGGTTGACCATCCTCAGTTGTAGGGTTTTCTTCAAGGTATGTTTTGAGAGCATTTTCATAATCTTTTACAGTTTTAATTTCTGGATATCCTAATGCTTCAAGAACTTGGTGCTGGATTTGGAAACCACCGCCAGCATCAAAGTATGTTTGACCTACACCGTCAAGTGGAAGTGTGTAGATAGCATCGTCTTCTGCACTATAAACAAGACGATCGATATATTCACCGTATACTTTCATAATATTAGGTGCATGCTCTTCAAGCAATGGACGTAGGTCAATCAATGCTCCTGCGTCAACAAGTTTGTTCACATTACCTTTTGGCATAACTAGTTCTGGATACTCGTCACTTGCAACCATAAGTGCAAACATATCTGCATCAGAGCCGCCAACTGGGAACTCTTGCTCAACAGTAATACCTGTTTTCTCTTTAATTAGTTTACCGATATCACTTTGCATATTATCCCATTGCGGGTTAGCGTCGCCTGATGCAAGGCGAATTGTCATCGGCTCAACACTAGCTTCTCCACCATTCGTGTTGCTGCCTGAATTGGAAGAGCCAGTGTTGTTGTTACTGCCGCAAGCTGCTAAGAACAACATTGTCATTACAAGCAGCAAGCTTAGACCCAATTTTACTTTCTTCATGATAGTGCCTCCCTTTTTATATGTGCTTGTATATTATGAGATGCTTGCATATATCAAGCATCTCAGTAATATCGATGTAACCTCTCGCTTAGCTTTTTACTGCTCCAAGCGTCATCCCTTTAACAAAGTATTTTTGTAGGAATGGATAAATCAACAGAATCGGAACGGTAACAACGATCGTAATCGCCATTTTAATCGATTCAGGTGAAACAGATGCAATCGCTTGCTGTGCATTCTGATCACGATAGTTTGTACCGGTTGAAGTAGATTGTAGAACCTTCATCAACTCATACTGCAATGTAGTAAACTGTGGCTTCTGGTTGTTATACAGATACGTATCGAACCAAGCGTTCCAGTGACCAACAGCGATAAAAAGTGCGATCGTCGCCAACACTGGCGTACATAGCGGAAGAATTACCTTCCAAAAGATAACGAAGTCATTCGCGCCATCCAGCTTTGCAGATTCCTGTAATGCGAGCGGCAAGCCATCAATGTAAGAGCGAACGATGAACACGTTCCATACACTTAGCAATGCAGGCAATAGATAAACTTCGAATGTACCGATTAGTCCAAGGTGACGCATAAGCATGTAGATTGGAATCATCCCGCCTGAGAAGTACATCGTCATTGCGAACAGCGGTGACATCCACTTACGTGCTTGAAAATCAATACGACTTAACGTATACGCTAGCATTGAAGCTGTAAACACCCCGATTAAAGTACCTACTACTGTACGAATAACTGTGTTGCGCAGCCCCGTTAACAATGTGTCATATGCAAAAATTGTTTTATAGTTTTCGAGTGTAAATTCGCGTGGAATGATTGAGATGCCACCGCGAACCGTATCGACAGAATCGTTGAATGAAATAGCTAGCACGTTCAGGAACGGATAAAGTGTAACAACACCAACAATAACCATGAAGATGATATTGAATGTGTCGAATGCTTTATCACCGACTGATCTTTGGTTCAATAGACCTTTTTGTGTACTCATCGTTCTCTCCTCCTAGATGACAGATTCTTTCGTAACCCTTTTGTAGATAAAGTTGGCAAGGAATACGAGAATGATGCTGACTACCGAGTTGAAAATACCGATTGCCGTACCATAAGAATATCTGCTCAGGTTAATACCATAATTTAGTGCGTAAAGATCTAATACTTCAGCATAATCATTGACTAGTGGGTTACTTAACAAGAATTGTTTCTCGAAACCGATACTGATTAAGTGACCGATAGAAAGAATGAACAATACCATAAACGTAGTTCGAATACCTGGAAGCGTAATATGCCACATTTTTCTGAAACGTCCAGCCCCATCGACTGTTGAAGCTTCATACAACTCAGGATCAATTCCGGACATAGCAGCCAAGAAGATGATCGTGTTCCAGCCCGTTTCCTTCCATGCGTCGGCTACTGTTACGATACTCCAAAACCATTCGCCCTTCGCCATAAACTGAATCGGTTCATCAATTAGATGAAGATTCATTAGGAGGTCATTAATGGCACCGCCATCCGTAGAAAGCATTTTCGTAACGATACCTGATACAACGACCCATGATACAAAGTGCGGTAAGTAAGCAATCGTCTGAATCGTGCGTTTGAAGAACTGCTGACGAAGCTCGTTCAGCAATAAAGCAAAAATAACTGGAACGGTAAAGCTAACAATCAATCCCATCGAACTCATTGCTAATGTGTTACGAAGCACGAGATAAAAACGTTCATCCGAGAATAACTCGATAAAGTGCTGGAAACCGACCCAATCCTGATTAAGAATATTGTTACGTGGACGGTAGTTTTGGAATGCCATTAACCATCCCCATATTGGTACATAACTAAAAACAATAATCCAGATAACAAAAGGCAAAGACATGAAATATAAATACTTCTGTTGGATCATTGTTCGAAAGAAACGCTTTGTACTACTTACTTTAGCTATACTGCTCTGATCTGATGCTTGCGATTTCATCCGACTTCCTCCTAGCTCAAGATGCTCATACTCAATCAATTTACGTCATCTTTAATCGTTAAGCTTATTTTAGTACAATTGAAAGCGCTCAAATACCCAAATAATTTGTCATAAAATCATATAACTTTATCGATTTTCACCGTCATAATTCGATAAATAACGAAACCTCACTAAAAAATCATCTAATTTCATATATTATTTGATCATAGATATAAAAAAATGCCTAAAAACCAAACATGGTATATGTTGGCTTTAAGCATCTTTAACATTATAAATATTGGAGCATCGTTGGGCCCGTTACTTTAGTACATTTTGTTTCCCGCCCGGCTTATATGCTGAAGGCGATACCCCTTTATATTTCTTAAATTTACTATGAAAATAATCAACATTCGCGTATCCAACAAGCTCTGCAACCTGATGAACCTTTTTCCCTTCTTGTAAAAGCTCAATCGCTCGATCAATTCGCACATGATCCAAGTACGTATTAAAGTTTTCCCCAGAATGATTCTTGAATAGTTTTCCTAAATATCCGCTATTATAATTGAAAATTTCAGCCATCGTTTCAAGTCGCAACGGCTCCATATAATGACGATCTATAAAATCCATCATTTGCTTCATTACCGAAGTATTGCTGTTTTCAGTTTGATTCAATCGATCCAAAATAGAGTATAACTGTTCCTTTAGCTGCGCAAGCATCATATGATTATGATGGGCTAGATAGAGCTGTGTTACAACCTTTAGATCCTGTTCAAGCTGCAGCCTAGGATGAATAGCGGTAAGTCGATTCATTACAACAGTTAATAGCTGCGCCCAGCTGTTTTTTATTTGCTGTTCAAACAAACCTAGTGCTCGGAATTGCTCGTCCGTCTGTTCTAGCAGCTCGTCCACCAAGTTTTTGTTCCCAACATCAATGCTATACAAAAGTCGCTGTGATGCATAATCAACAATCGTTGATACACTTGATTCTTCTTTCAATGTGTTACGTGCCAGCTCATCTTCGATTGCATCCATCTTATATAAGCTATTTTCTTTTAGAAAGAATCGTTGTTTCAACAACTCCTTCATCTGCGGAACTTGGTTGAATAGCGATGCAATCGTCTGTTCTTCATTGCTTGATAATGCTACAAAAAACGTCTGTTCTCCACATGCGTTATGCAGCTGCTCAACAATTCGTTCCTGCTTAGAGCTATTCATATGGATATGATAGGTTAGTATTCCGATGAAGCTTTCATTGGCAAACACTTCTCCCCAGCCCTGCTCCTGTATGAAACTCGTTAGTTGCTGTTTAATTTGATTACGTACCGTTAACGAATGCTCTCTACTGTACGTGTCGACCATAATTAATGTAATATCTTGCTCCTGAACAGAAAACAATCTATGCCAATGCTCACTAGTTAACTCAGCATCGGTTAATTCTCGTGACATAAAATCCTTCAGCCACTCATCCTTTAATAGTCCCAGTGTATGCTCATTGATTTCTTGCTCTTGCTGCTTAGCCTGCAGATCTTTACTTATTTTATCTACAAAATTAGTGAGCTCGACCTCATCAATTGGCTTTAGAATGTAACCATCAACTCGGTAGCGAATAGCCTGCTGCGCGTATTGGAACTCACCATATCCGCTCAAAATAAGAATTCGACTCGTTGAACCGAGCTTGCGCAGCTCGCTAATCGTTTGCAGCCCATCCATAATCGGCATCCGAATATCGATGAGGATAAGCTCTGGCAGATGCTGCTTATATTTTTCCAGCGCCTCTATCCCATTGCTTGCTACTGCACATACGTCAAATTGATATTGATCCCACTCGACCAACGATTGCAAGCCTTGTCTGATCATTGGTTCGTCATCAACAATCATCACCTTAAACATTTAATTGACCTCCTGCTTGTATTGAAAAAGAAACGAGTGTACCTTCTCCCCGTTTCGACTGGATCTTCAATCCGGCATTATCACCATAAATCATCATAAGCCGTTGATGCACATTACGCAATCCAATCCGCCCACCTTCTTGTTCTTCAGACTGATTAATAGCTCGCTCCACTTCCTCCAAACGATCAGAATCCATCCCATAACCGTTATCCGAGACGGAAACATAAAGCATGTCATCATCCAGCTTTATTGTGATCGTTATCTTTCCTTCTTCTAATACTTGATCCATACCGTGTACGACAGCATTTTCTACGATCGGCTGAATGAGTAGCGGTGGAATCCTCACATCAAGTACTGCATCATCAACTTGTAGATCATAAGTTAATCGTTCTTGACCGAATCTAAATTGCTGAATAGCCAAGTAATATTGGATAACCTCAACCTCATCCGTTAAACTAATAACGCCTGTCCCAACTTCCAGGTTTTTACGTATCAGTTTACCGAGCATACGTACAATGCTCGCTAGCTCCTTATCGCCTTTAATATGGGCATGCATTCTGATTGATTCAAGCGCATTAAACAAAAAATGAGGATTGATTTGACTTGCCATCATTTTCAGCTTAATTTCCCCTTGCCTAAGCTCGAGCTGATTGCGTTGATTTTCAGTAATACGAATTCTTTCCATCAGATCTCGAATACTGCTAACCATATTGTTGAATTGTTTTGACAGTAAGCCAACCTCATCTGTTCCAGATATCGTAGAGGTGACGTTCAGATCACCTGTACTCAGCTTATGAATATTTTTTACGAGTGATAGAATGCGTTTCGACAACAAAGAAGACGTTGCATAAATAAGCACCATAGATACTAACAGACTTATCAGCATAATCATTAGACCATCTGTTGAAATTCGATTCGCTCCATCTACGATACTATCAATCGTGAAGATTGACATAATCTTAAAACCATTCTGACTATACTGGGGTATAACTTCCTCTACAATAATATGAGAAGGCTCATCGTCGATGTCCATATCATATTGACCGACCTCCCATTCATTGCCTGTTGAGAAGTCCAGCTCTGACAGTAGGCTCCCGACTAATGAAGAGTCCTTTGCTGCGATAATCGTATCGGAGCTATCAATAATATACGTGTCAAAGGTTTCTTGTCGAACGATATTTTGCAGCGACTCAGGATTGATATTCATTACGAGCACACCGTTCGAGCGATATAATGGAAATTCTACCTTTCTTACTAAGGAAACAAATGGTTCACTTTTTTTCGTTTCATCAGGAATATACCCCCAATAAATAAAACCGCTTTGGTTCGTGTAGTTATACCAATTCGTATCCGTAATATCCTTAGTGAGCTGGATAAACTCCCAGTTGTTCAAAAGCGTTGGGTTGCTCATATAAAAACGAATATTGTAAATTTCACTGTATAGTTTAATAAATTCTTTAAAGTCCCGGTAATTTTGGTACGCTTCAACAACTTCATAGGTACTGTCATATTGAGTATTAATTAATGTTGATAGCTGATTATCACTCATTAGAATACCTGATAAATCAATGGGCCTTTGTAATACTTCCTCGAGCTGAGCTTTGATCCGCTCGACATTGTTATAGGATTGCTCCGTTGCTTGATCAAGCACATGATCGCGAAACTGCCCTGTTAAATACACGCCTACAATTATAATTGGAACAAAAGCTACAGCGATATATGAAATAAACAATTTTTTCTTTAATCTAACATTATCAAGCAACGATAGCATCTTTTGAATTAACCTGTAGAGCATCCATACAACCTCTTTTGCTTTCGTATTATTAGCTTCGCTATAAAGTATCATAACATAACGATAAAAAAACGATAACCCACAGTGAGAAAGCGTTAGCCTTCTCACTGTGGGTTATCAACATTTTCCAATATTTATTTACAACAGCTGAAAACCACTTAGCTTGATGGAGCCTTGTAGCTCAATCGTAAGGTCAGAGCCAAGACTAGACTGAAGTGAAACTGAAACGTCATTCCATTCCTGCTCGCCTGATGTTGCAATGTCGATCACTGCAATACGCTCTCCTGCAGTAAGTAAGCTTAGCTTACCACCTTGACTTCCGCCAGCAACTCTAGCTTTGAACTGACTAAAGTCTTTAGAGTGGTCAACATCTAAAAATGTGATAGCACCTTGCTGCTCGGCAATAACGCACGTTGTACCTTCTTTGGATTCGTCCAAGTAAACCGATTGATACGTATCATAGTTTTCAGCACGTGTCCATACGGATAGATCACGAGATGGGATCATTTCACCTGCAAGCTCTAGTACAACGGAGCTATGCAACTGCTCAGGTGTAGAGCCGACAGCGAACTTATAGGTAGCTTGCTCAAGCACAAAGCGATCGCGCGTAACATCCCACATCATGACATAATCTTTTGTAATCGGAAGAGATACCGTTTTCGTTTCTCCAGCTGCAATCGTCACACGAGCAAATGCAACTAATTTTTTAAGCGGACGCTGCACGCGAGAATTCGTAACAGTTACGTATAATTGAACAACTTCATCAGCCGTTCGATCAGATGTATTTGTCACATCTACTGAAGCAAGCAACTGATCTTGATCATTGAACTGATCAGCCACCGTAAAGTTATCGTAAGCAAACGTCGCATAGCTCAAGCCATGTCCAAATGAGTATAGTGGCTTTTCATCTAAATACATATACGTACGCTTCGTTGACATAATATCGTAATCCATAATGTCAGTTAGCTGCTGCTCTGATTGATACCAAGTCATATTTAAGCGGCCCGCTGGAGAGTAATCTCCGAACAACACATCTGCGATAGCATGTCCCAGCTCTTGACCTGCATGGGAAACATATACAATAGCAGGAATACGTTCAGCTAGATCACCTAATACAAACGGATAACCTCCGATAATAACAACAACCGTATTAGCATTAACGGAAAGTACTTCTTCAATTAGCTTGCGCTGATCTGCTGCAAGCTCTAAGCTTGGACGATCGATTTCCTCTTTACCGTTAATTAGTGGATTGCTTCCGACAACAACAATCGCTTGCTCGGCTGCTTCAGCTTGCGCCTTCGCTTCAGCAATTCCATTTTTCACTTTCTCGATTGTGATTAGATCTTGCTCTGTTGACTGAGCTTTCTCATCTACGGTCACGTATTCATTTATAGCGGTTGGTAGCTTAATCGCTTTTTGGTTCCAAGATTGGACAGAGAATAAGTTCTCTTTTTGCTGCTTCAAGCGAATTACTTCTTTGACGAACCAGCCGTATGCTTCATCTGCACTTGCTGCTAGATGTTTATCGTCTGCAGTAGAAAGCAGTTTGCCAGTTGCTGTGTTCATCAACGTAAAGCTTCCACTATCCCAATCTGTTAACTCGAACAACGTTGCAGCCTGTGAGCTGTCAACTAGCTTTAGTTTTTGATCTTCTGCTTCATCTACAACAAAGTTTCCATTTGAACCTGATGTAAGCTTGACATGATCGTTACTTGAAGTATGTGATACGTCTGCATTCATTAGCTTTTTCTTCACAGCATCCAATATCGACACTTTGTATGGAAGTGTTCCTGCATACCAATCACGGTAAACAACGTCTGCAAGTGGACCAACAACAGCTACTGAGTTCAATTGCTTAGTTAATGGCAATTGCTGCTGCTCGTTCTTAAGCAATACAATGGATTCTTTTGCAGCACGCAAAGACAATTCAGCATGCTCCGGTGCCATAAGCTTAGATTCAGGTGTATTCGCATATGGATTCAATTCAGCAGGATCGAATTCGCCAAGTGTGAATCGAACACGGAACGTATTGAAAAGTGCTACGTCTAGATCCTCTTCTGTAAGCAATCCTTCTGCTAATGCTTCGCGAATCGCTGCGCAAGATTTATCTTTATCATCCGTAATGCTGTCAATGCCCGCTTTAATGGAATGAGCAACTGCATCCTTGTAATCTTCATAGTAATGATGATCATTGACTATACCTAGTAGATCACCAGCGTCGCTAACGATAAAACCGTCCATATTCCACTCTTCTTTAACAACCTTCTTAACATCTTCCATTAAGATCGTCGGTGTTCCGTTTACAGAGTTATAGGAAGTCATCATCGATTTGGCACCGCCTTTTACGAAGGCAGGTTTGAACGCAGCTTGATAATATTCCTTCATATTGCGCGGATCAATGCTTGCTGAACAGCTTCCACGGTTAATCTCATTGTTGTTTCCGATAAAGTGCTTTAGTGTAGCGATCGATTTATAATAAGTAGGGTGATCGCCCTGCATCCCTTTGACTAAGCCAGCAGTCAGCTCTCCTGTAAGTACAGGATCTTCCCCATAAGCTTCTTCCGTACGACCCCAACGTGGATCGCGCTCCATATCGACAGTTGGAGCCCATAAAGTCAATCCATTCACTTCTGGATTGCGCTGGTAAAACACACGAGCTTCATCACCAATAACAGAGCCAATTTGCTCCATCAATTGTTCATTCCACGTGCAGCCAAGCCCGATCGGTTGTGGAAAAGAAGTCGCTTCCCCAAGCCATGCCATACCATGAGCCGATTCTGTGCCATGTTTGTATGCTGATACGCCAAGACGCTCGATTGCTGGTTGATACTGCACCATCGATTCAATCTTTTCGTCCAATGTAAAGCGTGAGATTAAGTCATTTACACGCTTATCCAGTGGAAGGGTATGATCTTGAAACGGATATTGATTCTTTGTTGTCATTACAATCTCTCCTTTTTTGTTGTTACTATGATATATCGTTAAACTAATTGAATGTGATATGTGTGTCCTGCAACGGTGCTAATCATCTCATGTCCGTCATAGCTTTTACCTGTCGTCTCATCAACAATGACAAACGGCTGTTCATAGCGAAGCTGCAGCGGCTTGCCGTATAGTGATACGATGCTTGCTTGCACAAGCTTACCGCTGGCCCACTCCATGCTCAGCTTAAATCCACCTCTCGCCATTAAGCCACTAGCTTTACCATCCTGCCAAGACTGTGGCAAGGTCGGCAGCAACTCAATCGTTCCGCGATGACTTTGCAAGAGCGCTTCTGCCATACCAGCGATACCACCAAAATTTCCATCGATTTGGAATGGTGGATGCGCATCAAACAAATTAGGATACGTCGAGCGAGCGAGCAGTGTACGAATAAACGAGTACGTTTCTTCCTTCATGCCTAGACGCGCATATAAATTAATTAGCCATGCACAGCTCCAGCCTGTATGTCCACCACCATTCGCAATACGGCTGCTTAAAGAACGACGAGCGGCTTCCATCAATTCAGGCTGCTGAATCGTTGTTCCAGGATATAAACCGTATAGATGAGAAACATGACGATGACCAGGCTCATGCTCTGCAAAATCAACATCCCATTCCTGCAGTAAGCCCTTATCATTTACTTTTAGTTTGGCTAGCTTCTCAAGTGCTGTTGTTACCTGCAGTCGGAAAGGTTCATCGACATGAAGAAGCTCTGAAGCTTCAATCACATGTTCAAACAACTCGGCAATTAGCGTCATATCCATCGCAGAAGCCTGAGCGACACTGCTAACTTTACCGTCATCGTAAGTGAATTTGTTCTCAGGAGATGTTGAAGGTGATGTAATGAGACGTCCATTCTCATCTTCAATTAGCCAATCCAAGCAAAACTGTGCTGCGCCCTTCATAAGCGGATACGCTTTTTCTTGTAGATACGCTACATCAGGATGGAACAAGTATCTCTCCCACAAATGCTGAGTGAGCCATACGCCGCCCATCGGCCAAAATGCCCAGCTGGGATGTCCGCCAGTTGGATTAGTCATACGCCATATATCTGCATTATGATGAGCAACCCATCCACTTGATTGATAATGAATTCGCGCAGTTCTAGCACCTGTTATCGCTAGCTCCTCAATCATTTGAAGCAGTGGTTCATGACACTCGCTCAAGGATAATAGCTCCGCAGGCCAATAGTTCATCTCCACATTAATATTGGTTGTATAGTCGCTATTCCAAGGTGGCTGTACACGATGATTCCATATCCCTTGCAAATTGGCAGGCTGTGTTCCAGGTCGCGAGCTCGTTATGAGCAAATAGCGTCCATAATTAAAGTATAAGCTTTCTAAGCTTAAATCTTCTTCACCTTGCTTGTAGCGTGCTAATCGCTCGTCCGTAGGCAACTCGCTGCTGTGTTCAGCTTGTCCTAATGAAAAACTCACGCGCTGATACAAGCGTTGATGCTCGATCGTATGAGCGTTTAATAGTTCTTCATACGTATAACCTTTGATTGCATCTAGTACAGCTTCGTTAACCTTCGACAACAAAGAATAATTCTGGTGCGGCTGCTCCTCAAAAGAAGTGAAACTAGTCGCAATACCCCCAATAAAATGTACATAGGTTGCATCTTTTACTGTAATGCCTTCGTTCGTATAGCTAACGACTCCGTCACTTAACGCGCGCAGCTTTGATTGAAAGATAATGCCCCGATCATCCTCATATTGTACGGAATATGGATGATCACCAAAGTAGTTATCTGCAATATGTGTAGGACAGCGGCCGTCGATCGTATAATCTTGAATCGAAGAGCTTGCTTTAGATGGGTGAGGAAGCGTAAAGCTTGCTTGTAAATCCATCGTTTTTCCTTCACTTCGATAGGTTAGAACATATAGATTATGTGCCGCACTGACCCATGCTTGTCTCGTATAACGAGCTCCGTCAGCTTCAAGCTCCATAAAGGCTACTGCTGTTGGAAGATCAAGTCCGCGCTTATAATACGTTGGTTGCTCAGGTGCATTATGCCACTTTACCGTTAGATCTCCAAAAGGCTGGTAAGCTTGACAATTAAGCGCTAACATTTTTTGTTCGATTAGCGCTTCTGCTTCAGCATATTTTCCTGCCGCAATTAGCTCTCTCGAGCTTTTAAGATGACGAAGCGCCTCATAATTATTCGTTTCTCTAGGAAAGCCTGACCACAATGTATCCTCGTTTAACTGTAGTCGTTCGCACGATATCGAGCCAAACACCATCGCACCGATTCTACCGTTGCCAATCGGCAATGCCTCTTCCCATTCGTTAGCAGGCTGGGTGTAAAATAATTGCTGTTCGTTTGTTTTCATCATCCCGAGCTCCTCCAAATAGAATATTATGTTTATCTTACGTTAATGAATCATCTAGTAACACCCGTTACTTTCTGTTAGTTTTCATATAGAAATTAGTCTTTCAGCATATCATCAACCGATTGCTACCTTATGTATACGATTAATATAGTTTAAATCCTGCTCAGTTTGTAATGAAATTGCAGAATGTCCTTTTCTCGTTAGGCTGTCTTAATGCCTGATTCCGCTACAGAGCAAATCGTTCTTCCAATGGCGTTTGAAGCCTGTTTCCGCTACGGAGCAAATCGTTCTTTCACTCGCGTTTAAAGCCTGATTCTCCTACTTTAATTAAAAGGTAGAATCAGGCCTTAAAGGCGAGCCACTTCGTTTTCCAGAATCGATTTGCTCCTCCGCTCACGCGGGAGCCAGAGGCTTCAGGACCAAGAAAATGCAGCCATACTAGAAAGAGAGTAGCGGAGCGTACGTTTTTGGTACGTGAGCAACAGAGCTTTCGGTAGGGCTGCATCTTCGACGCCGACTAAGCTGCAGCGCATTACTTCGTCATCAAGGTTGGACTTTTTGAACTACCTCTTCAAATAAAGGTTCAAAAAGTTCAGACTTCAGGACCAAGAAGCTTGGATGAAGCTAGAGCTTGAGGAGCGCAGCGTACGTAGTTGGTACGTGAGCACCGGAATGCTCGGCTGAATTCAAGATTCGACGCCGACTAAGCTCCAACGCACTACATCGTCATCAAGCCTGAACTTTTTGAACTACCTATATATGATACGTACAATATGAGAACACCACTGTAACGGCGAGTATTGCATACAGCAGTAGGGACACAATCCTAATTGTTTTTTTACTCATAGACACATACCCCTCTCATGTTCTTAGCCTAGTATATGAAGCTTTACCAGTAATGGCGCCTGTCCGATCGCCTTTCGAACGATAAGGTTCTTCTTTACGTTATATTTAATATGTGCGACAATATAATGATATGCATTCAAGCAATGCTTTGCTTAAATTCTGGAGGTCATCATGTCTTTACTGCTACGTAACCGCGGTTCAATTTTATTGTTAATGCTCAACATTTTTATCGTGTTTGTTGGCATCGGGCTCGTTATTCCCATTCTCCCCAAATATATGGATCTACTACATATTAGCGGTGGAACGATCGGTCTAATGGTTGCTGCCTTTTCTTTTACACAGCTCGTGTTCTCGCCAATTGCAGGGCGTTTATCCGATCAATTTGGCCGTAAGCCCATCATTATTATCGGTATGCTTGTTTTTGCTGTATCAGAGTGGATGTTCGGTGCTTCGAACACCGTATGGCTGTTGTTTGTTGCGCGTATGCTTGGCGGAGTCGGAGCTGCCTTAATTATGCCCGCAGTTCTAGCTTATGCAGCTGATGTTACAACTAGGCAGGAACGTGCACAGGGAATCGGCTATATTAACGCAGCCATTACAACTGGATTTATTATCGGTCCAGGTATAGGCGGGATCATTGCACAATTTGGTGTACGAGTTCCCTTTTATTGTGCGGCAATTGCTGGCTTAATTGCTGCCGCTATTACATTTTTTCTGTTACCGCAGCCGACAAAAGCTGAAGACGAGGCTCAGCAGCAAGCTCAAAGTAATGAGAAGGAAAATATGCCATTATGGCGGCAGCTTGCTCAGTCAGTCAAGGAACCTTACTTCGTAAGCCTAATTATTATATTTATCGCTTCATTTGGACTTGCTAATTTTGAAACGGTATTTACATTGTTCGTCGATGATAAATTCGGATTTAGTACGCTGGATATTGCTTATATCATTACGTTTGGCTCGATTGCAGGAGCAGTTGTACAAGCAACGATATTCGGCCAACTATTAAATAAGTTTGGAGAATTTCGAGTGATTACGATATGTTTGCTCGGTGCCGCACTATTTATTGTATTAACGTTGTTTGTCCATAAATACTGGTTAATATTCGCAGTTACCTTCCTCGTATTTTTATCAATGGACATTTTACGTCCAGCACTCGGGACGTTAATGTCTAAAATGACCACGAATCAGCAGGGCTACGTTGCAGGGCTTAATTCGGCCTATACAAGCCTTGGGAATATTATCGGGCCGATTATTGCTGGAGCACTTTATGATGTTAATATTGATTATCCATATTGGATGGCAGGCGGCGTGTTGTTTGTTTGCTTCTTGCTTGCACTGGCAACAGGTAAAAAACATTTAACTGCACCGCAGCAAACTGAAGTAAATTAAAGTAAAAAGCCTAACTTCTCATAGTTATAACTGAGAAATTAGGCTTTTTACGATACGAATTCATTTCTTACATAAGAACGATTTACAGTAATGCTATTTTTTAAGCACTTGTTTGCTATGTAGGAATGGCAGCACATCATCACGCTGCTTACCTTCAAGCCGCTTAGCCATAGCTTCACTCCAGTTAAACTTCTGCTTTCCGTCGCTTCTCTCTTGAACATAGCTTTCCATCACATCATTATAGTGTTGGATATAGTCACGCTGTTTATTTGATTCATAAACATTTTCATGCAACACTGCCTCTAATGCTAGACGCGGGCGGAGCAGCGGCTCCTCAGCAGCATATCCGATGCACATGCCGAACAAAGGGTAAACGAACTCCGGTAATTGAAGCAGCTCTGCAACCTTTGCTATATGATTACGTATACCTCCGACATATAAGATGCCTAATCCAAGGGACTCGGCTGCGATTGCACTATTCTGAGCTGCTAATGCAGCATCTATTGTGGCAATAATAAAATGTTCAGTCAGCTCAAGATTCTCCTTTGCTAACGATGAAGCGTTCGCTATATCTATCGCTTCATTAATACGTTGCAAATCCCCACACCACACCAAAAATTCCGGTGCTTCTGCGACATGATGCTGAAAACCGCTCAGTTCAACGAGTTGCTGTCTAATGAGCGGATCTGTTATACGCACAATACTGTAAGCTTGCATATTGCTTGAGGTAGAGGCGCTTTGCCCGGCTGATATAATCGTATGTAGCTGTTCAGTCGTTAATGGACGATTGTCATATTTACGAATGGATCGATGATTTATTAATTGTTGTATCGTTTCATTCATAAGTTGCTCACTCCTTTATTTCCAATCACTTACTACAATAACATTTTACTTTTGACGCGGAGTGAAGTAAAGGAAGCCTCGCCCTACTAGTATTGCTCCCATACCGAGTGCACAAGCAGTAAAGCAAGGGACAGTCGTGGCAAGCTTTGACTGTCCCTTGCTTTAAGATGACCGTTTATTTATTCGTCTTTTTTTCTCCATTGACGATATAGATTGTATAAAAGTGTTGACATTGCCGATATAAGAACACCTTGAATGACACCATCTACAGTCGTCGAAGCAAGAACAACTCCTCCCGCAATCGCGATTACTGTATTAACATATGGTATCACCCAATTAGGAATATTGGGGGTTGTTTTCATCATCCATCCGAAAAATAATAGCACAGGGACTAGTATTAGCATTTCTGGCTCCACATACTGCTTAACTAAGGAATAAAGTTCATCTTGCAACATAGGTTCCATGCAATCACTCCTTCGCTAGTGGAAACTAGCTAACAGCTTGCCACACTATACTATATGCACAACATACATAACTGTACAGTTCATCAGCCTAGAAGGTTAGATAGCCAATTCGATCAGAGAACAAAACTGGACGATCCAGTAGCCAGTTTTTACTGACTTTTAGACCGTCCTTTTTTGAATTTCTACTATTTAAATAAGAATTTAATTGAGGAAAAAACCAATGTCAACAATTCTATTCCCTTGTTCATCTATGTCATTGAATCTTGGATGTGCATAACGTTCGAAGAACAATAATGCTCCTTGTTCATTCGGATTAACTTGAAAGCCTTCCTCTGCAAGCTTATGCATGCATCGATCTTCTTTAGCATAAATATCTGGTTCTTTTCCTTTCAACCAGCATATACCCGCTTCTGTCGGTTCAATCAATACAGATTCGTAGGATTCAGGCACTACCGTATCTGGCGGAGTTAACATACCGATCCAATATTGAAACGGTTCGCCTTCTTTGTATCTCATAAAGCCAAGCGTAGCTTCTCCATCTTCGAGAAGCTGCTTGCAAGCTTCTATTCCGCCAGCTGCCTGAACGATCGGATCAAACAAATCTTGCTCTATCCATTGCTGCCATGCGCTAGCAAAGCCTCCGTCTACACGGTCCTCATCGCCATATTTTTTTCCGATAAATTTAACCGCTGGTATGCTCTGCTTATAAACCTTCACGATCTCTGGCACGATCCATTCCTCTTTTCATAATAAACTGAAATATTTGGATACAGTAATGAATATTCAATATCGTGCACAGATTTCCTTCCAACCGCCATAAAAATATAACATTCAATTGATGCTCTTAAGCTCATCCTCGATACGTGCAGGGATCACTTTTCGTAGTTGCTCCCAGCTCATAAGTAATTGCTCCGGTATAAAATAGCTGATGTAGAGTTCACTAGGTCGAAACCGATACCGCTGTAGATAAGTATGAACTTGCTTGTTAATCTCAGCACTCGTATCGAATATACCCTCAAAAAGTGAGGTTATAATCAGCCCCACATCTCCAGCCTGTTCGTATGTACAGGTTCTGTAGTTAGGTATTAGTGGGAAAATCTCCTTCAAGGGGGAGAAGGCGTGCTTTCCTGCTTGACAATATAGACGAACATGATGACCATCAGTATTGCTTCGATCAGGCAAAAGTCCTTTAAAGTACTTGCTATGGAAGCTTGCTTCACAATCAATAACTGTACCGTCGTTATCTACATAAATCCATACATGCTCCAAATCATACAAATGCTGAATATCATAGTCCCAATAAATCGCATATTCAATAATATACTTCGTTGCTGGATGATCAAACAGCAGCTGTCTTCGAAAGGAAGGAGATGGTGCAGGATGATCCAACACCGTTACACCTACAGCAACCGGCAGAAAGGGCTCATGCTCATCTAGCTCCAAAATCGGCATATACTGTTTTGCAAGACTCATTGCATCAACCGACATTCACTTACCTCCCAGCATCTCTCTATAATAGCTTACAGTTAAGATACGATATCAAGCATTTAATGAAACGTTGGGCTCAAAGTTATTCTCAGTTCATAGATAAATGGCGTCACTAGATTAATAATGACCTTTTGTGCATCTCCTTGCGCAAGTGAATTACGCATATGAATAATATTATGATGCTTAGCACCACCACTTAGCTGCAAGCTGTAGGAGCCGCTGCGAGCTAACAGCTCTCCACTGCTCCACAGCGATATTCCTTCACCAGCTTTCTGCAGCCCGCTTCCTGATAGCTGCATATCACGCGGAAACAGCAACGTTAATTGCGTCACCACGTCTTGACGCTTATCGCTTTCAATGCGAATTAACCAATCATCCTCTTCCTGTATAATCTCAGTGTTGAACGTATGCTGCTGCACATGAGTGTATGGACGATGCTGATGTGGCAGCAGATACCACGGACTAATTGGCGCTTGAACAGATGCAGGTAAATGTTGAGTCGGTATAGGTCCGTAATAGCCTTTTTCCTGAGTCGTGCTAAACGTACAGCCTTGCTCAGTTTCCACAAAGTTTTCCATTGGCACGATGCCTGGTGTGAACGTCGTCGCTAAGCTAACAGCTAACAATCTAGCATCTCCATTGCGCAGGGAGAAGAAGGAGGAGGTGCCTGACATTAGCATCGCACTTCTCTCTCCTTCCTTATAGCGCATAACAGGAGCGCCGAAGGAGGTATGCATGCTGCTGTGCTGAATGATGCCGTGATGACCGACACTCTCCATCTGCTGAAGCTGATCGTTCATTGGGTAACTGACATTGAGCACCTTTTTAAAGTTATCCGGTAAAGGTGTACGCGGCAATTGCTCTACATCTGGACACGGGAAGCATATGCTCCCGAGCAGCGCATGATTATTGACTGGCCCGAGATGAGTAAGCGTTGCTGCAGCTAGATCATACATAGCTGCAAACAGCGGATTACAATCATGCTCTGCCATCCATTGATAGCATAGGAAGTATTCTGATAGATTATGCTTTGCGCCCCAATCCTGTCTACCAGAATAATCGGTTACTACCTCACCATCATCAAACACCAAATAAGCCATCATCTCTAAATTCTTTCTTACTGACTCTAGCAGCTCCGGTTTATTAAAGCCTATACTGCTATATATGAACATAATATTAGTTACCGCGTTATAAATTCCGTTGCTTCGCTCCGTCCATTCTCCATCCTCTGTACAATCCAAGCCTTCTGCAAGCCATTCTTCAGCACGTGCTCGTAAACTTTCATCTCCAAATATACGATAAAGATTACTGAGCGCTGCTGTTAACACCCATCGATGGTTGGGAGTATGTCCTCCTCCTGTTAACATCGCAGGGATAGCTCGTTGCAGAAAAGTCTTGATCTGTCCAGCTACCGGCATAGCTTCTTCCCATGCCCCATCACTTAATACCGAATAGATTTGTGCCATGCCGTTAACGACAAAAGCCGTATCCGGAGGAGAATTAAAGTTGGTACTCCCAAGCGATATCGTACCATCCTCATGCTGACGCTGTAGCATAAATTGTGCAGCTTTTTCTAGAGCCACACAAACTTGTGTATTACGATAGTAAGAAGACTCCTTCGTATATAGCGCTGCTGTCATCGAGGCCATATATGCTGCTGTTCCCCCATGACTTGCATTAGCTAATCCGCTGTAACGATCGATAATGCCCCCATCATTGCGGCCACCATCCACAATTTGATACTCTAACGCATGCTTTACTTCTGCATCGTTAAGACGAATGAGCTTTTGGAAGATTACACTGTTCACGATAGGTTCAACTCCTTGTACTGTGAATTTTCTTCATTCCTTAGTTGTGCCCAAGCTTTCCTCACTGCTCATATTCTTTCTGTAATCACTTGGGCTAACACCGACATGCTTCTTGAACGCACGTCCAAAAGATAACGGAATCTCATAACCTACTTGAGTTGAAATCTCATTAATACTACTATTCGTTACTAAAAGCAGCTCCTTAGCGCGCTCTATTCTTAATTCGATTAAAAAATCAGCAAAGTTTATTCCGAGCTGTTCCTTGAAGAGCTGGCTGACGTATTTACTATTTAACTTAAATCGCTCGCTTATTAAACTCAACGATAGCTCTGAATTCATATAATTTTCTTCAATATAGTCACGAATGCTATGGACGGTCTGCTTGCTGTCTTTTGATCGTACATATTCAAGATAGTCATTGTATAATTGCAGCAAAAGCTCAACAAGACGTGGAGCAATCTCCTTCATCGATTCCTTATGCATAAGTAAATTCCACTTTGGCAGCAGCACTTCCTGATTCCGTTCTCGTAGTTCCTGCGGAAGCTTCTCTATCATTTGCTCAAATAGGCTTTTGAAGTATTGAAGAAGGTGCATATTTTCATCATTAGTCAGCACTTCATGCTCAAGACTTGAAAAGAACGATGTAAGACGCTCATCCCAACCGCTTTGACCTAATCTAAAATCATGGATCAGCGCATTACTCTCTTGATAATAGAGATGGATCTGTCCACTTTTTGTAGTGACGATATGCGTATAGTGCAGCGTTCGATTACAGCCAATTGACAGCTTATAGCGTAACGCATCCACTGCTTCATCGTATGAATGATACAGTTCTTCCCAGCTTTCAACCTTTTGCCCCACACCTATCGTAACCGTCACACCTAAGTTGACTGCTACCCATACTCGGAACGTTTCCAGCTTGCTTAACCACTCTTTACTTTGCTGCTCATTGTCACATATATGGATCATTGGCATACGATTTAACCTCGTCCATTCTGACCAGGTATACCCTTTATCGTGTACATATTCCTGTAATACATTGCTCATTGCAAACTTTATTAAGCCTTGATCATAAGGCTTTTTATATTTCTCTTCAAACGCTGTATAATGGTCGATCTCAACAACAGCTACAAGTGCTTGCTGAAATTGTCGCGGATAACCTAATCGCTCTACTACATCCTTCCACTTCGCATTGCTCGAACCATCACTTCGCTCCAATAACTTTACGAAAACCTGCATTCTCTTATGTTGATTCGCTTCCTGTACTTGCGCCTCGTACTGCATATTCTCATCATTTAGTCGTTCAATTGCTTTTTGGATAAATGAAAATTCATCGGTAGCCGTTCCTTTAGCCGAGCTTTGCTTCACTTGGAAGGATTGGATCTGTTGTACGATGTTTTGGATCGGTCGATAGTTCCTTTTCGTAATGAGCAACGTATAAATAAAGCTTCCAATAATGACGGCAATGCCGACAGCAATCCAAATTCGCGATAATGTTTGCAATGACGTAAAAGACAAGCTAGTTTGTATTCCGCTGGTGAAATGCCATTGCAAGTAGCTGGAGCTTAATGACGTCATAATTTGATGACTCTCAATATTAGCATCAGATGAGGAGTACACAATGGTATCCTCTCCTGCTGTAATCTGCAAAAAGGTATTGTCTGTATCGATCATTTTGTTAATATTGGAAAGCAGCGTATCAACCGATACATTAACGACAATAATTCCCTGATCCCCCATCGGCAGCTGTGTTCGCTGACTAAACGATATGACATTAGTATAGACCGGTTTATCGCCACTGCCATCCGTTAAGCTCCGAGGAAAGGACCATCTGCGATTCATTTCAGTGCGCTGAAGCTCACTAACTACAAAGAGCTGATCGCTGAACTCGCTCAGCGATTCATATGCATCCATGGACAACACCATTTGATCTTCCATCCGATACAAATACATCGATTGAATAATCGGAAACTCTAACACAAGCTGACGAAGCTTTTTATTCGCTTCATAGTTCAATAATCGATCGTTAGACGAGCCTTTAAACTCGAAATACTCATACAGTGCATCACCAATACGCAGTTCCTCCAATATGCGGCGCTCCACTGTCATTAATGAGGATTCCAGCGTATTTGCGATATACTCCGTGGAGTAATTATTTGTTCGTTCTGCTTCCTTCATTGATATTTCACTTATGACGAAAATAGCTATGAATACGATAATCGCAATCGTTAAATAAAGCGTCGGAACATAAGAAAGCACTGTTTTGGTATACCAGTTTTTTTTCATAGGCGTACGATCATCCCTTTACTGAACCAAGTGTTAACCCACTAACAAAGTATCGCTGCAGCCACGGATAGACAATAAGAATCGGAACAGTAGCAAACATTATGCTTGCTGCTTTTAAGCTCTCTGGCATATACTCAGCCGCGATTGCGTTGGCACCCTCTGAAAGCGTCACCTCCGATATCATATTGTTCATAACCATTTGATACAGCTTTTGCTGCAACGGATATAGATTTTGATCTGTAATATAGAATAAAGCATCCCGGAAGCCGTTCCATCTACCTACTGCATAGAACAAGCTCAATGTAGCGATGACGGGCAGCGATAATGGAAGCACAATGCGGAATAGTTTACCAAAATCACTACAGCCATCAATTTCTGCTGCTTCATTCAAGCTTTCAGGTATCGTTGAACGGAAAAACGTAACCATAATAATCATATAAAACGGACTAATCAGACCGGGTAAGATTAAAACAAGAATATTATCAAGCAGCTTCAGATCCTTCATTAGCAAATATTCAGGAATCAATCCACCACTAAAGAACATTGTAAATACAATAATAAACATAAACAGCTGCTTGCCCTTTAGATTATTGATAGATAAGGAGTATGCTGCCATGGTGGTCATCACCATCGCCGCACCTGTGAAGATAACGGTTAATATGATTGTGAATATAAGCGAACGAATCATCGTCGCATCTGAAAACACACGAGCATATGCATCGAAGTTCATGTCGATTGGATAGATTGTAACCTTCCCTGACATAATTGGTGCATTAGAGCTTAACGAGACAGATAAAATGTGCAGAAATGGCGCCAAGCATAAGATGACACAAAATACTATAAAAAGCGTATTTATAATATCGAATAAGGAAAACTTACTTGTTCTTTGCATACCAATCGCTCCTTTCTGGCTAGCAAGCTAAATAATGCCTTCATCCGTTGTTTTTTTCGAAACGTAGTTAGCCGTTAGTATGAACACTAGGCCAACAACTGCCTGGAATAAGCCAACCGCAGTTGCAGTGGAGAATTGTCCACTCTGTAAACCAATACGATATATATAAGTACTTAGTACATCGGAATACTCTCTAACCATCACGTTACCGATAATGAATGGTCGGTCAAAGCCGATATCCACCATATCGCCAATTTTCAAAATAAATAGAACAATAATCGTGGTGCGGATACCAGGAATGGTAATATGCCAAATTCTTCTCAGGCGACTAGCTCCATCCACCTCAGCAGCCTCATACAGCTCCTTGTTGATTCCCGTAATCGCTGCCAAATATATAATGCTTCCCCAGCCTACACTTTGCCATACACCGACACTTGTGTACGTTGCTAGCCAAGCGGATTTTTCAGATAGGAACGGAATAGGCCCGATACCAATATTCTCAAGCAAAAGATTGATCATGCCATAGTTTGTTGCAAACACCTGGTACACGATACCACCAATGATAACCCACGATATAAAGTGAGGTAAATAAAGCATCGTCTGAGCAATCTTTTTGAATTTTTGAAATCTGAGCTCATTTAAACATATTGCTAATATAATCGGTGCGGGAAAACCAATTACTAAGTCCAGCCCGTTCAGCATAAACGTATTGCGTAGTGCTACATAAAAGCCTTTTTGTGAGAAAATATCTTTAAATACTTCTAGACCAACCCATTCACTTGCAGAGATTCCTTTAAAAACATTAAAATCCTTAAATGCAATTTGTACACCGTATATCGGCATATATTTGAAAACGATAAAGTAAGCCATTGGTAGAATGAGCATGACATATAGCTGCCAATGCTTAAACACATAATTTTTACGAATCATGACTCTTTCACTCCTCTAACGATGCGATAAGGAAAAAGAGGGCGGGATACGATCCCGCCCGATAGACGAGCCTAGCTAATTTACTTCATTACTTCATTACTTCATTGCTTCATACATTGCAGTACGCTCTTGAATAACCTCAGTACCAGCTGTATCCATAAAGTCTTTCAGTGCAACTTCATAGGTTTGATCGAAGCTATCTGGCTTAGCCATAATGGATTTAACGAGAAGCTCTTCGTACTTTTCAAGCATAATTACAGAGTATTTCGCCTCAGAATCAAGTGGTTTTTCAAAGCGAATAGGCTGACTTACTGCATCCTTATCTGAATATTCTCTTGATAGAGTAGCTAAATCACGATGCTTTTCTACAACACTTAACGCCATATATTCGTTATTCTTCTCACTAGAACCGAAGTCAATGCCGTTTGTAATGATTAGCATATCCCCTGGATTGAAGAGAAGCTTTTGATCCTCTTCACTTGAATTACGTACTGGATATCCATTTACAACATCATGGTGTACGCCTACTTCGCCAAATGACATGTATTGAATCACTTCATCCTGAGCCATCCAGTTCAAGTATTTAATCGCTTCAACTGCTCGTTCGCTAAAAGTAGGAACCATAATGTACATACCACTTGGGTTATAAGCAGGCTGTCTGCTTTTGCCCTCAAAGTCAGTCCAAGGCAGGACAGGCACTACTTCTGCACCTTCAACATTACCTTCTAGCGTCATGACACCTGAGTTTTCTCCATTACCAAATACTTGCCCTGTATCAAAGCTGTAAATGCCTGTGTATCCGTTTACAAAGTTCTCTTCTTTTTTCTTCTTATCCTTATCTAATGCAAAGTCAGGATCAAGCAAGCCCTCACTATAAAGCTTATTAAGGAATTGTAGTGCATCCTTATGTCCATCCATTAGTATCGGATATTCACGAGAACCGATCGTAATGGAGCGTAAATAACGAGCTTCATCACTTTGTTCATTAATGAAGGACCAGATGACTGGCTCATAAGAATCTGGAGATAGTGCGAATCCGAATGGAATTGTACGCTGTCCGCCCAAATTATTTTCCTTAAATGCCTTTAATGCCTCATAGGTTTCTTCAGTTGTAGTTGGTACTGGCAACCCTAACTGATCAAGCCAGTCCTTACGGATTAAACTTGAATACTTTTGAAGGTTTACGCGTCGTGCAACCACGGCATATTGCGTGCCTTCAAATACACCATATTGCAATGAATTCGCTAGGTACTCTTTTAGATTAGGACCATGCTCATCTACAATGGGACCTAGATCTGTTAGTCCACCTTGCTGTGCCCAGCTGTATGCCGCACCTTCATTGTACGTAAAGATTAAATCCGGAGCAGTACCTGCCGCCATCTGCACATTCAAGCTGTTGATTTCCTCACTACGAGGAATTGCAACGAATTCCACATCGATATTGTTTGGATCACCAAAGTTTTCTTGAATATATTGCGTCATAAGATTGTTGGTTACTGTCAATCCTTCTGGCGCATTACCGCGATCAAACACTTCAATTTTTAATGTTACTCTTTCCTTGCTTCCACTATTGCTGCTGCCTTGATTATTGTTTGTTGATGAACTAGAGCTTCCCTTATTACTATTACTTGATGAGTTGCTGCTGCAGCCTGCAATTAATGCGAAGCAAAGTGTTACTGTAAATAATAATGACCCTACCCTTTTAAGCGCTTTCATAATGCTACCCTCTCCTTTTCTCAAATAAAAAGTTGATATAGCTCTTGAAGCAACCTCCTGATGTACCTGAATCATAATTGCGCAGTAACTAAGGGGTCAATATACATGATTCTGCCTACTATACAATTCTCTATATTAGAGTCTGAAAACATTGTAATGACGCGGAGTTTGGGGGTTTATCATTTAACATATTTTACGCTTATTATACAGAAACAGAGTAAAAAATCCACTAAAATAAAGTAAGCGCTTAACCACATTTAACCAGTATTTCTTTGCCAGCAGTTTATGATGGTGTGTCCTGCTTACGTCTCATGAGCACAGCCAAAAACGCTACGATTGAAACAGCACTATACAGCAAAGCTGCTCCGATCGGCATCCATTTCATAACGAGCGCTTCACTTTCATAGTGATATAGAATATCCATTATACGATAAATAGGCGGTACAATGAGCATCGCATACTGGAGAGCTCCCGGCAAAAAGTTTTCAATCGATTGCGAACTAAAAGCAACTACGACAAGTAGACTAAGCAAAAGAAATGACGTCAGACGAGAACGAATAAACTTCGTGCAGAACCAGCAAGCCATTGCAACAGCTAACCATGATGCGGATAAATGATATAAAAATGACATGAGCAGCTCCGCTATGCTTGGAGCTCTATCGAATTTTTGGAAAATAGCAGGGTACAACACTGCAAAGACAGCAAATGGCACGGTGAACAGCCAGCTATATAGCATCTTAGATAGATACAGGGTCACGATATTACCAGCATGTATCATCGTTATTGCTTCTTGATTAACGGACTCGTTGTCAATAATTGAATAGCTTAGCATCGTAGTAATTACAAATAACAAAGAAACAGAGAAGGAATAGCTTTCCATCACTGGATTAGGCACTACGCTGTACACGAAAACAATTCCTGCCAAAAAAATAAAACTTGGCGGACCGAAACGATAAGAACGGATGAAACAAGTATGTAAGTAGGATATCAATGCTTTCATCGTTGTATTTCCTTTCTTTGCAACGAAATGATCTCTATTTCATATTTCAGCAGCTCCATCATAAAGCTGTGATAATCCCTTTGCACGATTGTAAAAGCTACTAGATTGTCTACAGCTAATTGATAAGAAGCATTAGGAAATCTAGTAGCTAATTGGTCCAATGTATTAAGTTCTACGCTGCACACGAGCTCGAAGATGGTATCATGGAAACGCATTGCTTGATTAGTAGCTTCCGTACTTATATGACCTTGACGAATCCAGTAGGTCTTGCCGTCTAACTGACTAACGACTAAAGGATCATGGACAGCTGCAATAATTGAAGCTCCTTCAGTTTGAATTGCAAGTAGCGAGGTGAGCAGATGAGCGATAGATTCTTTATCAAGTCCTGAAAATGGCTCGTCCAAAACAAGCAAGTCTGGCGTGCGCAGTGTTGCCTGCATTAAGTTAACCTTTTGCAGCATTCCCTTGGAATAATGGGTCATCTTAATGGCGGATTGCTCCAAATTAAACAAAGAATGCAGCTCTTTAATACGCACTTGAAGCTGCTGCTTCGGGATCTGAGCAATTGTTCCCATATGAGTTAAATATTCAGTAGAAGTCATTCTAAGCTTAGGCATTCGATCTGGTGCGTAACCAATCACAAGCTGAGATGAGTCTACTACTCTTTTACCTGAAGTTACAGGGATTAGTCCGCTTACAAGACGAAGTAATGTGCTCTTTCCCGAGCCATTGCCACCCATTACAATAATCGTTTCGCCTCGATTGATGCACAGCGAAATATCGGATAAAACGGTACGTGGACCATATTGCTTCGTAACATTCTGCAACGTAATTAAAGCATCAGACAAGTTGCTTCACCACCACTCTAATCTATTGGTAACGCTCCAATCGGAACATCTCCACATTTACTCTGTGAATCTAGAATAGCTGTAAAACCTCCTTTTAATCAACTCTTCCTAGAACTTTTATACGAAAATGAGTACAACGAAGTGATTGCTAGCAGCTAATTAGGTTTCAGGGATGATTGACTTTTTCATGATAGAATAGCTTTTTTTATGTGATTTGATAAGATAAAGAGTACACAAAAATGTCTGAATCTCTAATATATTGGGATTCAGACATTTTTATCATTATATTCGCATTGCTACTGTTCAGTTATTGTAAAAGTAAAGTTACACAACCCTATAAGCCTAAATCATCGGCAAGTTCTTCAACACCTGTAAAGATAGAATCTCCGTAGCCCCAGAAGTTGTTGAAATCAATCGCGAAGATTTGCTTGTTTTTTATTGCGTTAATGCTTTGCACTTGCTCGTTAGCAAGAAGTGTTTCAATCGTCTGATCTGGATCAATACCACCCGTATATTCAGATATGAGCAATACATCTGGATTTATCTCAACGAGCTGCTCTAAGCTGATTGTACCAGTTTCATTAATGAGCATATTGTGTACATTAATTAATGACATAGCACTTTCAATAAAATCATCTGTATTTCCGTTGTAAATTCCGACTGTACCATCACCATTATCAAAGAAAAATGCGAAGTTGATCGTTTCAGCACTTGCTCGAGCTGCCAACGCTGCTTCACGTGCTTTTAGCTCATCAATATAAGCTGCAGCATTAGCTTGTACATTAAATATCTCACCTAGTTCAGTAATGTCTTTATATAAACTTTCCAACGATGCTCCGGTAATGCTAGAGCTTTGCACAAACGTTTTTATGCTTAGCTCATTTAAGCTATCTACTGTTCCAACTCCCCAATCTGCATCCTCGAACAAGCCACCGCGTCCCATAACTAGATCTGGAGAAGCACCCACTGTCAATTCCTTACCTACATAGCCTTCAGCTAATACAGGAATTCGATTGAAGTCATCTACGATATCCGCAGGTACATTGCCATACAGTGCTGCCACTCCAACAATGTTGTCAGTTAAACCAAGACGGATCAATAATTCGGCTGCGCCTTGTGTATTTGCAACAACACGTTCAGGTGTCTTATCAAAGGTTTGTTCTTTCGCCACCCATGTGCCGTTTTCTGTTTTATAGTTTGAAATGGTCAACGGATAAGTTGTTTGAACTATACTAGCAGCACCTTCATCCGTTTTTCCTTCATCGGTTGGAGCATTAGCAGCGCTGTTGTTTGTCGTTGACTGGACGTTATTGTTTGCATCAATACTGCTGTCATTACTGCTGGAGCAAGCTGAAAGAACAAGAACAATTGCCACGATTAAACAAAAAATCATTCGTTTTTTACCCATAATTAACACGATATCTCTCCCTTTTTAAGCGTTATTCAACTTTTTCCATTGATACTAATTCTCATTATCAGTATACAGTGAATGATATACGTTGTAAATGAGAATTTTTATCACTCTATTGAAAATCATTCTCACATGCTTTACATTAATAATAGCTCGCTAAATTAAATGATAAAGGGGTTATTAAGTAATGCAGACTTCTTCCTCGCAGCAAGTTGTTAAACAAGCTACACTCATTCATTCGAAAGCAGGTTTTTATTCCTTTGTCTTTATTCTATTGATCCTGGCACTTGTTTCTATAGGGGTCTCTGTTTCCCTTGGGCAAGTTGACATTCCGCTTGGACAGTCCTATCGTATTCTACTCTATAAGCTGACAGGGTTTGTTATCGGTGATCCTAACGAAATTGTTGCTGGAGCTTATACTGATATCATCTGGAGTATTCGTTTTCCACGTGTACTTCTCGCATTATTAGTCGGCGCTGGGCTATCCTTATGCGGTATGGTTATGCAAGCAACTGTTCAAAATCCGTTAGCTGACCCTTATATTCTAGGAATTTCGTCCGGTGCTTCACTTGGTGCTACCTTTGCGATATTAATTGGCTTTGGCACAGCAGGTCTACTTGCACAATATGGTCTTGCTTTCGGTGCCTTTATCGGAGCCTTTGGAGCTTCTCTACTCGTCCTTGCTTTAGCAGGCATTGGAGGAAAAATGACCTCTGTTAAACTCGTCTTGTCAGGAATGGTCATGAATGCATTATGTATGGCATTTTCCAACTTTATTGTGTACTTCGCAAATAATGCTGAGGGGATTAGAACCGTAACCTTTTGGACAATGGGTAGTTTAGCTACAGCTACGTGGAACAAGCTGCCACTGCTTGCAATCATCACGGTACTTGCTGTTCTATTCTTCCTGATGCAAACTCGTATATTGAATACGATGCTATTAGGTGATGAGGCAGCTGTAACATTAGGAATTAACTTAAGCTCCTTCCGTAAATTTTATTTGCTTGCGACTGCGCTCATCACTGGTGTCATCGTTGCAAACTGCGGCATGATCGGATTTGTTGGCTTAATCATTCCTCATATTGTACGGGGGATGGTAGGCTCAGACCATCGAAAGCTATTGCCAATCACAGTATTAATTGGATCTATTTTTCTTGTATGGACGGATGTATTAGCACGTACGATTGTGCCAGCGGTTGAGCTGCCGATCGGTATCATTACGGCAATGATTGGCGCACCTATGTTTATGTACATGCTCATTAAAAAAGGTTATTCATTTGGAGGTAAATAGCTATGGAGCTTACTGTAAAAGACTTGTCGGTTTCTATTGGCAAACAAACGATCGTGCATGATGTCGCATTAAAAGTTACGAACAAACAATTTGTCGGGTTAATCGGACCAAATGGCTGTGGGAAATCCACTTTACTAAAAAGCATATATAAAATAATTAAGCCTAAACAAGGAGAGGTATTTCTCTCCGAGCTTGACGTTCTGCGCTCTTCACCAAAGATCGTATCAAAGCAACTCGGTGTAGTCGGTCAATTCAATGAGCTGAGCTTTGATTTTACCGCTTCAGAAATGGTCATGATGGGAAGAACTCCGCATAAAGGCTTGCTTGAAGCCGACCACTCCAAGGATTACGAGATTGTGCAAGATGCACTGCGTAAGGTTAATTTGGAGAGCTATGCCGATCGCAGCTATAATTCGTTATCTGGTGGTGAAAAACAACGTGTGATTTTAGCTCGTGCCTTAGCACAGCAGCCTCAATTTATGGTTTTAGATGAGCCCACCAATCATCTTGATATTAAATATCAGCTGCAAATTCTGCAGATCGTGAAGCAGCTTAATATCGGCTTGCTGGCAGCATTACATGATCTAACGCTTGCCGCGAAATATTGTGATTACTTATATGTTTTGAAAAAAGGACAGGTGTTTGCCAGCGGTAAGCCTGAGGATGTATTAAGCAAGGAGCTTATACGCGAGGTGTTTGAAGTTGATTGCGAGATCTATCGTAATCCGGTTACGGATGATCTGTGCATTGCTTACTTTCATCATTAGACCGTCATTACACATAATTTTCGTCTTGTCCATACCGTTCTTCATCGGAATGATGGGATTAATTCAAGCGAGACTTGACTGTATGAGATGGATTCAATCCCTAATAAACTTGGCTAGCGCTTCTTGATCTAACAAGTTGATACGCCTTTATTGTTCTTCTTAAATTACTTGGTGCAAGGCGATGTTGCGTAATCTTACAATATAATGAAGGGCCGCAAAAAAGTCAGTGTGATCTGACTTTTTTGCGGCCCTTCAATAAGTAATGCTTGCTTTTTAAAGTTGTCATTAATAATACGATACAAACTCACTTACTGGTTTTCGGTATCCTCTTAAACGACGACTACTTTCCTTTTCCTTACCAATCGTTATCATTAATGCTATTTCATGTGTATTAGGTACGTTCAAAAGTGCGCGAATTTTATTTTGGTCAAAACCAATCATCGGGCAAGTATCCCATCCCCTATTTTTCGCCGCGAGCATAAACATCATGGCTGATAACGATGCATTGCGAATCGCATCTTCCTTCATGAATTGTTCTCCGCGCATTTCATAAAATTGGTTATTATCACGCACCATTTCCTCTAATTCAAAATCTTTAAGTATCCCTAAATCTCTCATGCCTTGGTGTAGTCGTTCCGTCTGACGATAAGCATATCGGTCAGCTAATACGAATAGTACAGCTGCAGCTGTATCTACTTTATATTGTCCATATGCAGCTACACGAATTTGTTCTTTCATTTCTTCATCCATTACAACCAGATACTCTGTATGCTGTAAATTGAAAGCAGAAGGTGTTAGCTTTACATCTTCAAAGATTAGTTTCAAATCTTCTTGCGTAATTCGAACATTAGGAAGGAAATTATTCGCCGAACGACGTACTTCGATTAATTTTTTAAATTCCATAGCCTATTTTCCCCCCTGATACTGATCCCTCTGAATTGTATACATACCCCGCATTCCTTCTATGTCATAGACAATAAAGTACGATAATCCGAATCATAGTTTATTGTGACCTCGCACCAATTAGTTTAGCTCTAAACTTATAAAATATGCAAGTTTAATGTTTTATTTATTAATTTGAATTATAATTACCCACTGTTTATTTTTAATAAGTTCATCTAGACTAGGTGAAGGTGAAGACTTTCCTAATAAAGTACATGCAGTATCTTTCTAAGTACACTTATTTAATGATTAGATAAGGATCTTTGTAAACTTATAACTATCCATCTCATCTCAAGCATTACTTCAAGTTGAATAAACTAAACAGCTTTGTAGTCGATTGGAATGAATATAATTGACAAAAAGCAAGCCTAATTATAAACTATTAGTAACAGTATCAGTTTATAACTAAACCTATAAAGTGTGCTAGAAAGGGATGGGGTATAATGGAGGGATAAAAAATGAGATATGAAACATTATTATGGCACCGTTTAACTCGATTTTATAAGGAGAATTTAAAAGGAGCAAACGACTTACTTAAACATTGGAATCTGTCTAATGCTCAGATTGATATCATTAGTCGGTTAGGAGAAAAAGGTATCCTGACCCAACAAGAATTGGCAGAAAAACTACTGGTCACTAAAGGAAATGTAACACAACTATTAAGTAAACTTGAACAGGAAAATCTTATTCAACGAGAAAAAGAGTGGAAAACGAACTATGTCTCTTTAACCGAGGAAGGAGAAAAACTTTACCGAGAAATAAAACCGCAATTAGAAATTTATCAAGCTGAACAATTCGGCAAGCTGACGAAAGAGGAGCAAAAACAGTTACTTTTTCTACTAAGAAAACTTCAAAAATAAAGGAGCGTAATCACATGTATATTTTAAAAAATGAACAGGCTCATTCAAATGGTGGTGGGATATTTTCTCTGAAAATAAGAAGGCCAGGAAAAATATGGAATAACCCTGCAAGGGATGACTTTGCTTTTGGTCCTCTGAGTAGAATTGATCACGCCAAGATCGGTCAGGGCGCGACGATTTCCATGCATGAACATCGTAATGATGAGATCTTAAGTTATTTGTGGAAAGGAGAAATGCTTCATAAAGATTCAACTGGGCAGCAAGTGATGATTTCTCCAGCGACTCACATGATGATGGGAGCAGGTAAAAGCTTTTTCCATGAAGAATCGACACCAAATGGACCGGTGGAAATGTTACAGATTTTTATCCGTCCTGAAAAAGCAGATCTTGAGCCTGTAGTTCAGTTTTCTAATGTCCAGATAAAGCAAAATGGCGAATGGAATCTGATTGCTGGGCCTAAGGAAATGAATGCACCGCTTATTATTCGACAACAAATAGCAGTGTATGATGTTCGTGGCACTAAAGGGGATGTGCTGAATTTACCAACAGCCGATGGCATGACACCGTGGCTATATATGATGAACGGTAGAGCTCAACTTGATGGGATTTCTTTAGAAAAAGGTGATGCAATAACGTATGAGAAAGATGAAGTTTCAACTGTTACTTTATTAGAAGATACGACACTGGTTCTATTTCTTGTGAATTTGAATGCGGAAATGACCTTTGCAGGTAACTTTAGTGGAATAAAAAAATAAGGCATTATTAATATTGATAGGAAAAGGAGTAAATAATTTTATGAAAACTTTATTGACAGGTAAAAACTATATATTTTTAGGAGCCAAGGTGAAGCCTTTACTTTTAAGCACGGAGACAAATGGTAAATTCTCAGTTTTTGAGTTTACTGAAGTAAAAGGGCTGGAAGCACCCTTTCATATTCATGAAAATGAAGACGAAGTTTGGAGAGTTGTTGAGGGTGAAGTTATATTTTATTTAGAAGAAAAAGAGATACATGCTATTGCAGGTGATGCTGTCTTCATTCCGAGAGGAAAGAGTCATACTTTCCGATTAAAAACTGAAACGGCAAAGGCAATTCTATCTTTAACTTCGACTGATTTCGAAAATGTCATACGTGAAATAGCTATACCATCCGTGTCAGATCATGAACTTCCGACTAAACCAATTACGAAGGAACAGGCTGAAAAGTTAATTGAAACCGGTAAGAAAAACGGTTTGACAATAATAGCACCTGAATAAACACTTTGCATAAGTGTCCAACATCTTTAATCAATTACATCGAGGCGTAATTGATTAAAGATGTTGGATCGAGCTTGAGGCCTACAGGATGTAGTTCATGCAGTCGTTGCGACAGGACGTCGCGAACTTAGACTGCTTACCTCTGGACTTCCTTCAAAATCAGCTTTTTAAATATACGATTCAAGGAGTACTCTTTGGGGAATATAAAGATCAATTAAGTGCAGTTGTTGTAGGTGACTCTATACTATTCCAGAAGACGTACTAGAACAATTATCTTAGGGAGTTAGTTTAAGCTTTAGTAAAGCTTGTTTTTTTAGAAGTAGCCAGCCATTAAAATATAACTTTGATATAGAGGCGAACGATATTGACAAGCATAGCAGCAGAAAGTTTAGATAAGAAAAATTATTCAATAATGACGATTATTTATTTTGGTGTGGTTTAGTTGTAATAATGAGTGGAGTTGTCAAGAAAAGTGCAGTTTGAAAACACACTCATGCAGAAATCCCCATTGTCTATGCTGCTTTTGACAACATTCTTTCACGATAAATAGCTGGCGGCCACCCTCCTGGATTAGAGGTGTAGATCCGCTGTCTATTGTAATAAACCGCGATGTACCTGAAGTTGATTGTTTTCATATAAGCCATCGGATAACGCTCAGACTTCATCTTATACAGTTTTTCTTTTTTTAGTGTAGCAAAAAAACTCTCCATCCTTGCGTTATCATAGCAGCGACCTGCGCCGCTCATGCTTTGAATGGCCTCTCGTTTAGCCAGACTTTCCCGAAAAGTATGACTTGTGAATTGACTGCCCCTATCACTATGAAAAATCATTCCGCGGGCATTTTGGGCTGTACAGGCGTTCTCAAAAGCTTGGATGCAGAGTTCCTTGCGCATGTTGTCGTCCATGGCAAAGCCTACGATCTCTCCGTTAAAACAGTCTAGAACTGCGGACAAATAGAGCTTGCCATCTGAACAAGGAACCTCGGTAATATCCGATAACCACTTTTGGTTAGGTGCTGCGGCTTTGAAGTCTCTCTGGATCAGGTTCTCGCTCTTTTGAGCTGCGGCATCCTCGCGCGTAAGTCCGTTGGGATGACGTTTCACTTTCTTCAACAAGCCGTGCTTCTTCATGATTCGGTAGATTGTACTGTAGCTGGTCTTGATCTTGATCTGTGCCAGTGCCAGCAAAATACGCTGGACTCCATAATTTCGGTTGTCTTCATGTTCACCTAGGATGTTTGATTTTGACCAGAAGAAGGTGTTGCCGCTCCTGTTTGGGTGTGGGCTTCAAGCTACGGTAATAGCCTGATTCACTGACAGCAAGTACGTTGCACATCGCCTTGACGGTCCATTGATTCCGTCGTTCTCGGATGTAAGCATAGAGCTGGCATGTCTTTACCGCTTCCGGTCTTGTGCGAAAAAACCGAGTGCATCCTTGAGAATGTCATTCGCACGGCGCAATTCGCTTATTTCTTTTTCTAACTCTACTTAACGCGCAGTCTTTTCCGTGGATGCATAAGCGCGTCCGCTCCCGATGTGCGCTCCTTCGCCGTGCAGGGTTCTCCGCTTTCTCCATTCTTGTACGGTATAATAGGATACGCCTAACTGCTCGGCGGTTTTCTTGGGTCCGATCTCATCGCTCAATCTTACTGCTTCTTCTTTGAATGCTTTGTCATAACGCTTCATTCGCTCTCATCCCCTCGTTAGTTTTTATTTTAGTTCACATGAGGGTGTTTCGCGACTGCATTTTTATCGTAGCACTCCATTCGATTATTAGTCAGCTGGCTGGTGCAAATCGTGGTAGTGCTGTATCTTTCAATGCATTTATTCTTTTCTTAGGTGCCACAGTTAGTCCTATTTTCGCGATTAAACTATTATATACTGGGAGCTATTTTTCTCTTGCTCTGTATTAGGGTCAATCTTAATAGTTGGATTTTTACTTACTTTTCTAGTAAAAGATGCCTTCGCGAAAGCATCGAAGTCACCATAAGTATCTTCTTGAATGCTAGGCGATCTTAAGGAAATGATCTCTGTATTGAATAGGGATCATCTTTTTTTTTGGATTTCATTGTTATTTTGTGTATTGGAACCTAAAATATAAACTTAGTATTTACGTCGCTTGTACCTATTTTCTCAGTACAGGCACAACTGGGCAACTACCCACATACATTAGAGAACAGACTGCAGCGGCCTTTTTCAGGCCCATGTAAAGTTCATCAGGAGGTGGAGCTATGCCCGGTTTTTTCGCATCAATCGCTTTATTCATTAAACAATTGACCTTATTAGTGTCCTATGTCAAGAACAATGCTTTTCCACAGCCGCTGAAGGAAGAGGAAGAGCAATATCATTTAACGCGAATGGCTGAGGGAGATGCAGACTCACGGAATACGTTAATTGAACATAATTTGCGTCTGGTCGCACATATCGTGAAAAAGTTTGACAATACTGGCGAGGATCAGGAGGATCTTATCTCCATTGGAACGATTGGATTAATTAAAGCGATTGAAGGCTTTCAGCAAGGCAAAGGCACAAAGCTAGCGACATTTGCTGCTCGATGTATCGAGAACGAGATACTGATGCATCTTCGTTCGCTGAAAAAAACACGCAAAGACGTATCGCTTCATGATCCAATAGGCACTGATAAAGAGGGCAACGAAATTACTTTGATCGATATATTAGGCAATGATGCGGACGACATTGCCGATCAGGTGCAGCTAGAGATGGAAAAAAGCAAAATCTTCAAAAATCTTAGCATTCTCGATGATCGGGAAAAAGAAGTCGTCATTACCCGCTTCGGCTTGCTTAATGGCGGGGACGAGCGCACACAGCGTGAAATAGCCAAGGACCTCGGCATCAGTCGTAGTTATGTATCACGTATAGAAAAACGTGCATTGATGAAGCTGTATCATGAGTTTTATAAGGAAAAAGATAATACAAAGCGTAAATGACACTGGAAATGAACAAGGCCAAGCATAGTAGATTCTTAATCTACTATGCTTGGCCTTGTCGATATTATTAAACTACTACTTTTTTGAACAAGTGACTATTTCCTCTTAAAAGAATTGCATCTCTTTTGTATAATAATCACCTGCTACCCACTATGCTCCTCTTCCACGACAATATCCTCGCATCCCACGATTAATTCGCACAACCCTTTGCCACTCCATAACAGCGCATGAACCTCATACCCTTGATCCGTTTTATAGATCTCATCATAAATCCAGCTACTGCCTACAATTCCCACTTCCTGCATAACAATTTGCGGTGTAGTAAATGTAATTTTGTTATACTTTGTAAATCCGCCTCGAGGATCAAGTCGAATGACTAACTCATCACTTAGATCCAGGGCCGTCACTGTACAATCGTGAAAGTTGAATTTGGAATAAATCGATTCAGGTATATGTTGTTCTTTTTGGACCTTTGCAGCTGCTGCCGATATTGCTCTCACCTTATTCTCATTGTCTTTGCTCAGTTTTTTCAGTTGAGCAAAAATTTCTTTCGTACAATAGCCTAAAGTATATACGCGAATATCTGCAATTTGAGAAAAAAGCTCTTTAGGAAGTTTCGCAGCTGCCACTTGACGATTCCATTCCAAGTTACTGCTGAATTCTTGCTTAAAATGCTGTTCGTTAAAGGGAGGTCTCACATCATATTCTGCTATCTGTTTTTCAATATTTACTCGCTGTTCATCAGATATCTGCATCACAATGAAATCATCTTCCGTTACCTCTTCTTCACTCAATACTTTTTCAAGAGGTATTAGTTTCATGTCATCGAGTAAACTACGCGGATCGAGATTATATAGCTCTCGTTGAAACTTTACATATTCTCTTTCTTTTCTTTTATACAGTCGCTCATATAACGCTTCATCATGCTGATAAGCACCCTTATGTACACGAAGGCTATAATGCAGACCTGTTTGTTGACTAAGATTATACCATTCCTTGGTTAAAAACTTCATAGAATCTACTCCTCAGATGATAGCTTTACTAGCATTTTCAAGACTTTTCAACTATTACTAGTTTAACAAATTATTAAGTCCAAGCAAGGCAGATTAATGTGTCTTAATATTATGCAGCGTCATGGGCATACTATGGAAAAATCTGCAGGAGGTTCTTTATGTCTAAAGATGGCTTTATGGATGAAAAACGAAGTGAGTATACCGATCTTGCTACAGTGGAATCGCAGCGCAACGACTTAGTTGCAGAAGAATTTTCAGATGGTCCATATGGTTCACCAACTAATGCCGAAATGTTAGGGAAAAGTACGCCTTGGCGCGTTGATCAGCGCCCACCTAATCGATTTGACTACGAAAGTCGACAAACACATGCAGGGACAGAACGCCAATATCCAGGCGATCAAGGCAAAGGTAATGCAGCTCTTGAAACGTTCAATGACAAAGATAATGAATAACATGCATATTGAACAGCCAGCGGTGCTCACATCGCTGGCTGGGATTTTAATCTATCTGCTACAATAACTCACATTCCTCCTCGCCCAACTTACTAAAATGACCTGCACCCCACAATTAAACACTTCACATGCTCACATAAAGCTTATACTTATAACTATACGCATTTAGATCTTTGGAAAAACGCAATAAAGTATAAATTTTGAATGTAAACACGTCGATGAGCATAATGTTAATCACACAACAATTTATCCGTATAACTAAGAAGTTTTTCATGATCAACCTCATAATACTCTACTCACTTGATCAGATCTCTTCTAAAAATTATACTTAACCTATCCTAATGTAGAATGGAGAGTTGCTATGAAACGTATTGCTGTCTACTGTGGTTCCAGTATTGGTGCTTCTTCCCACTATGAACAAGCTGCTAATACATTAGGCACTGAGCTAGCACGACGCAGCATTGGGCTCGTCTATGGCGGCTCACGTACAGGCTTAATGGGTGTTGTTGCAGACGCAGTGCTTCAAGCAGGCGGAGAGGTTATCGGTGTTCTTCCTACCCATCTTGCACAACGAGAAATTGCTCATGAACGGATTACACAGCTGATTACGGTTGATACAATGCACGAGCGCAAGCATCAGATGATGGAGCTTGCCGATGGCTATATTGCGATGCCTGGCGGAGCTGGAACAATGGAAGAGTATTTCGAGGTGATTACATGGAGCCAGATTGGTCTGCATAACAAACCTTGCGGCTTATTGAACGTAAAGGGCTACTATGACCCACTCATCCATTTTTTTGATCATATGGTTCAGGAGCAATTCTTAAAAGCACGTTATGCATCGCTTAATCTTGTAGCTGAGCAGCCCGATGAACTACTAGATCAAATGACCAACTTCCGACATCCTGATCACATCTAAGCTATAGTAACGTAACTTTTACAATTTCTTAAAATGCTGTTGTCAAGTTTGGTAATGTATAGTACATTAGATCACAGTTGCATATAAACCGTCCGGGTGCTTGTGGAAACAGGCTGAGATAGTAGCTAGTCAACCGCTACTGACCGTTGATCTGAACTGGATAATACCAGCGTAGAGAATGGGTAATTGGAAAAAGGGATTTTTCTGACCGTCTGCGTATGTCCAGACGGTTTTTTTGTGCATACATAATTTTTTAGGAGGCGTTGTACTATGAAAAAGCTTTCTCTAGTAGATATTGTTGTTATTATTGTAATAGGGATCGTATTTGGCGTCATTATGAAGTTTTGGGATGATCTCTATAGCGTCGTTAAGCCGTTATTGCCTACCCTTCGTCAATTGATTTACGGTATGTGGTTTATGGTAGGGCCGTTTGCTGCCCTGCTTATTCGCAAGCCTGGAGCTGCATTGCTGGCAAGCGTTGCGGGTGCAAGCCTATCTGCATTTGTTGGTAACGGCTTTGAAGTTTTAATGTATGGATTTATTCAAGGTCTTGGGGCCGAGCTTGTCTTTCTAGCATTCCGTTATCGCAAATTTTCAATCGTAGTTGCTGGATTAGCAGGTGTAATGTCTGCTGTAGGCGGTTTCTTCCTCGATCTAAGCTATGGTTACGCAAACTTGGAAGCATGGGCGTTATTTGTAAAATACGGACTACGCGTCATTAGTGCCTTTATCTTTACTGGAATTTTCGCTTACTATATTGTGCTTGCGCTTGAAAAAACGAAGGTTACTTCATTAATTCGGCCGATTGACTATTCAGAAATCGAAAAGCTAAAGCAATAAATAAGGAGTTTAACGTATGTCTAATAAAGCGATAGGTGTTACAAAGCTAAGAGCCAAGTACAGTGGGGAAAAGCAGCTCATATTCAACGATCTTACCCTTTCAATCCCTCAAGGTCAAAAACTACTGCTGCTTGGACCGAGTGGCTGTGGCAAGTCTACGCTTTTACAAATTTTAAGTGGGATCATCCCTGATGCGGTACAAATCCCAATGGTCGTTGAGCAAATCGGCAAGCCGGAAAACTGGGGTTTTGTATTTCAAGATCCGGATACTCAGTTTTGCATGAGTTATGTCGATGAGGAGCTAGCTTTTGTGTTAGAAAATCAGCAAGTTCCACACGAGCAGATGAAGCCGTTAATTGAAAAAGCATTACAGCAAGTCCGGCTTGATCTCCCAACATTGCATACACCGATTGCAGAGCTGTCTCAAGGTATGAAGCAGCGGCTTGCTCTTGCAGCCGTCTTGCTCCTGAAGCCTGATGTTGTATTTCTTGATGAACCCTCTGCACTGCTTGATCCCGAGGGTAAGCAGCATATATGGGAAACGATTCGTGGCACATTAGCGCACCATACCGTTATCGTCGTAGAGCATCATATTGATGGCATACTGGATTGGTTTGATCGCATTATCGTGTTTAATCGTCAAGGGGACATTATTGCCGATGATCAGCCTGCTAACGTATTTGCACAGCATAAGCCATTTCTTATGCAGGAAGGCATATGGTATCCACATATTTGGGATGAGTATTTTACTAGCACGCCCTCAAGTTCTGAAGCTGAACAATCATCGCTTCAGCAACATAGCAGCAGCACGCTGCTTGAGCTGAAGCTATATTCTATTGAACGGGGAAACTATTCGCTCCATATCCCCTATGCTGCTGCAAATCAAGGGGACTGGATCGCGATAACTGGTAAAAACGGTGCTGGAAAAAGCACTTTGCTATTTTCATTAGCACGTTTGCTTTCGTCTACTGGGAGCTACCGAATTCAAGGTGTTGATGTGGGAGAAGACATTCCCGATTCCATCAGCTTTGTATTTCAAAATCCAGAGCTGCAATTCATAACAGATCGAATTATCGATGAGGTTACACACTCTCTACGTGTAAAGCATGAGCAGCAGCTTGCGAAGAAGCAACAAGATAAGCATTGGATTAAAAAGCTTATTGCTCCAAAACGCAGGCACGACCGCATCGACGATGCGCAGCTTATAGCGGAAGCATCCGTCGCACTGGAGCAGCTGCAATTGGATATGCCGCTAGATCGTCATCCTTATGAGCTAAGCATAGGACAAAAACGGAGGCTAAGTGTGCTTACCGCGCTTGTTGAGAATCGCTCCATTCTATTACTCGATGAGCCTACCTTTGGTCAAGATGCGCGTAGCACATTTACAATGCTTGAATGGCTAAAGCAGCTGCAGGCGAGCGGAGTAACGATTATTATGGTTACGCATGACGAGCAGATCATGAGAAGATTTGCAACTCAGATTTGGCATATCGAGCATGGAGCATTAACTGTTACAGCACCTGCTCTTGCAGATCTTTCGAAGGAGGCAGATGATGAACAACGTACTGAACTGGTTCACACCTAACAAGCAAACATGGCTGCATCACTGCAATCCATCGCTAAAATTTGTTGCCTTATTCATGATTATGCTAGTTGTATTTTTCAGTCGAGCCATTGAGCTGTACGTAGGCTATATTCTATGCCTTAGCATACTACTCTGGTCTTTCTGTGGTTTCTCAGCTCAAAAAGTTGCACTGCTTCATATACCGATCCTTATCTCCAGTATTTCCTCAGGCATCACATTAACGTTATTCGGGAGAGGCAGTGACGTGATCTGGCAGTGGTGGATTGTGAAGATTTCTCATGAAAGCATCCATACTGGCATTATGATTGGAACGAAATCATTGCTCATTGGTATCATCAGCTTGCTATTGCTGCTTACTTCACCGCCAGTCAAGCTGCTGTATTCTTTTATGCAACAGCTTCGCTTGCCTGCAAAGTATGCATATGCTTTTTTAGCTGGGATTCGTCTTGTTCCGTATATGATTGAGGAGGTTCAATTGCGCAGACGAGCGCTTCGGATTCGCAGAGTGCAGAAAAGTCGCGGTATGGCAGGTGTATATGAGACAATTAAGCTGTATAGCATTCCGCTAATAGCACAAGCCATACGGCGAGCACATCGGATCGGAATTGCTATGGAAGCTAAACAATTTCAGCAAAAACGAACCTATTATTATGTTACCGGCTTCTCTAAGTACGATTGGTGCTTTCTATGCGTAGTACTGGCTTGTACCTGTGCTACACTCCTTTTTCCAAGAATATGGCTATAGATTGCCTAACTCTCATACAATACAACGCATGGAATACTTATTATCAAGAGCGTGTCTGAAAACTCTGAGTACACGCCCTAATCGTTGTATACTAACCCTGCACTCAATCGCGACCACCTTCATTCTAGTAAATGCATAAAGCCCTTAATAATTAGACCAACGTCTAACCGTTAAGGGCTTTTGTAATTGGCAGGGGATTCTCTTCAACTCTGAGTTAACTCATGAGTCATACAAGCTTGTCCCATCCCATTCATCGTCTTATTATTCCTCTTGAAAATGCACTAGCCATACGTCTCGCTTGAAATGCGTCTTCTGTACATGACCAGCATCAATGATCGTGGCTCCTATCGCTCGCAGCTCTTGCTCGATAGGCTCAACTGATACGATAACTGCTTTTTCCGCAAGTCGACTTAATGCTTGAAGCATTTCCCTGCGCTCCACCTCAGGCAGTACAGAGCAATGATTGTATGGCAGGTCAAGCACAGCAACTTCATACCTGCCTTGTAGCTTTCTCATGTCAGCAATTCCGATACTGCAATTTAGCTCAAAAGCGGCGATATTCTCACGCGCTCCTACAACTGCTAGCGGATTAATATCATACCCTTCGGCTGCAATCCCTAGATCACAGGCTTGCAACAGTACGGTTCCGATTCCGCAGCAAGGATCGAGCAAAGTGACATTTGAATCAAGCTGCGGCAATACGATATTAACAATCGTTCGTGCGACTCGTGTACTTAATGCTGTAGAGTAATGGCGCGGCTTACGATCGTATTGCTGCCACATACCGGCATGAGGCTCATAGATTCCAAGCAACCATTCCCCTTCTAGCTGTATGATACCTAACAATACATCAGGTTGCTTCAAGCTTACACTGCCGCCAATCGCTGTTCCAAGCTCCCGCTCCATCTGTCTCCGCTGTTCATAGGCAAGCCTGCTCGCTTGCCCGCCTTGAATCGTTTCAAGAGCGACAACCTTATACCGCTCATTCAGCTTAATTGCTTCAGCTTTAGCAAGCAAGGCTTCATAGCTATCCGCGCTAAGCAGTACCTGAAGGCGGTACTTTACATAGGGACTTCGCTGAGCGGACATCTCGATCGGACTATCAACAATTGTCGTCGATTGGTACCAGCTTGGCTCTATGCTGAACATCTGTCTAATTTCAAGACTGCATAAAGAAAGCTCTTGTTCATGACATGTATAGCGATAGATGTATCGCTTACTATAGTTCGTATCCATCTTATTCTTCATCACGCCGCGTTGGCTTCGTCGGATTGGATAACTCAATATATGTAGGCTCGATTACAGATTGCTCCTGCACGATAAAGCTCGCCTTACAGTGAATGCACTCAATCGTATCAATTGGATTGCTCCGATTACAGTCTGGACACTGCTTTTCATCTGTTAAATTGGTCATTTTTAATTGATTTTGCTCAATTTCCGTTTTTAACATCGCAATTTGTTCAATCTGGTGACTAAAATATGACAGCTTCAGCTCTTGTCCAACCTCGGCAGCTAGCGCTACCTTCTCCCCAATTTCCTTGTACAAGCTATTAATTTCATTTTGCTTACCTACATTTATTAATTTTAGCTTATTAATTTCGACGAGTACCTTAGCTTTTGCGCCTGCCTCAGATACACCGCTTTTTAATTTATCCAAAAAGCTCATGCCGAGCGCTCCTTTACATTCTAATAGGGTTGATTCTCATAGCTTCCTATAGTATTGTTCATATAGATTTGTCAGGAGGGATCACTACTTATGCAACTGCCTAACAACGAATGGGGCACATTATTGCAACAAGAGCTATCAAAAACATACTATAAGCAATTACATCAATATATTATAGCAGAGTACAGCTCGTCTATCATATACCCTTTGCAGCATCATATTTTCCGAGCGTTAGAGCTTACAGATTATTCGGATACTCATGTCGTTATTTTAGGACAAGACCCCTATCATGGTGAGGGTCAAGCACATGGTTTAGCATTTTCCGTTCAACCGCCTGTACCGCCTCCACCTTCGTTAAAAAATATGTTCAAGGAGTTAGAAAGCGATCTTGGCATCGCAGCACCACAGCATGGAAACCTTGAAGGTTGGGCGAAGCAAGGCGTGTTGCTGCTGAACACTGTTTTAACGGTACGCGCAGGAGAAGCGAACTCACATCAAGGAAAGGGTTGGGAAACGTTCACAGACGAGATTATCCGGCTGCTAAGCAAGCGAGAAGAGCCTGTTATTTTCGTGCTTTGGGGCAAACCTGCTCAAACCAAGAAAAAGATCATTGCACAACATCATATTATTATCGAATCAGCGCATCCTTCTCCACTCGCTGCTTATCGCGGGTTCTGGGGAAGTAAGCCATTTTCGACGATTAATCAATATTTATCAGAATTAGGCCAGCAGCCGATTCACTGGGAACAAACAGATGGAGCTGTCTAATACGTCTATACGACGAAAAGAAGGTGATGGAAAAACGTATTGTTTTTCTATCTACCTTCTTTTCTATCAGCGTCTATCGTCCTACCGTATTGTAATGGAACTGAGGGACGCTATTTCAACTAATTAAGATTATTTTTCTGGCTTACGGAACTGAAAGACGTTATTGGCCACTTTTCACTTCGTATTGATGTGATTCGGCCGGATAGTCGAGTAGGTGGGGCCTCTCCTTTCGAGGATTGTGCCCCTTGCCCCTCACAGATCCGTACGTGCGCAATTCACGCATACGGCTCTTCACAACGTCCTTACAGGTTGCATACTCGCAAAT